>Ga0316187_10000326_pt1 | contig 36005 bp, 20 predicted proteins | sample CroRivburrow1_MG_FD_204927 | JGI IMG/M metagenome (GOLD analysis project Ga0316187, IMG submission 204927) | Coastal sediment microbial communities from Maine, United States - Cross River worm burrow 1 | ecosystem: Environmental > Aquatic > Marine > Coastal > Sediment | place: USA: Maine... | reverse complement strand
GAGGTAACTCCACTCCTCGAATCGCACCTCGAACGAGCCGGAAGACACTCCCCGTAGGCGGAGGGTACCAGGGTCCATTTCATTGCTCGAGGCGACCTTCGCGACCACCACCGGGTTCGAGTAGGCCTTGGCCAGAGGAACGCGGATCCAGCCGTCTCCCACGCCCTCGACAGTACCCCACTCCATCTCCGCGGAGTCGACCGGGTCGAGGCGCCGAAGGGTGAACGTATCCATCCCCAGGCCGCTCTGGTCCTGGGCGAAGAGATGTCGCCCCACGGCCATGGCGACGACCTGCTCCTTGACATGTGCTGTTTCCAGGTCCACCGACTGCTCTTCGTCGACCTTGAGGTTCCAGCTCATTACCGGTGTGAACAGGTCTTTCATCGTCACCGACTGGATGAGGTACGGGATCTCAACACCGTTGACCGCGATCGTTCCCTGGCCGCCGGGGCTGTAGACCGCCAGATAACCCACGTCCTCCCAGACGTGGCCGTTCATGAGGGCTTCCTCCTCGAACAGCGTGACCTGGAATCCTTCGGGGGTGACATTGCGGGTTCGAGCGGTGTACGGATCCCGACCCACCGCGCTCTGCCCGCTCACGAACACGACCGGGGTGCCGGGGAACGGCTCCGAGAAGGTCTCGCTGCGGAACTGTCCCGTGGTCACGACATCGACCTTACCAAACTCCCAGATGCTGCCGTCATCCATGACGAAGCGTCCGCTGTCGTGCACGATGTATGGAATCGACTCGGCCGATTCGTGGAAGCCGTCCTGGTAGATCCACTCGGAAAAACGGATGTCGAAGGCATAGCTCGAGACCGAGTCGATTTGAATGAGGCCGGGATCCGCGTCCTCATAACCGGCCGGTCCGACAATGATCACCGGGTCGAGATAACGTCCGGGAATCACCACCGTCTGCCAGTTATCGTCAACGGCGTCTAGCATGCCGACGTGGAGTCGACCGGAGCGCCGGGGATCGAGGGGGAAGGCGTCGCAGACGTCGTCGACACCGTCCCCGTCTTCGTCGGCCCGGTTGGGAACCTGGTCGGCCTGACCGACCGCGCCGGCCATGCAGCCGCGCGAAGGGATGCCCTCCTGGCTTCTCCACATCTTGACGATGGCGGGATCCAGTCTGGGGTCGTTGACGTCGGTCGGCGTCACCGGTCCGGCCCAGACCGCAGGGGCGAACAGGAGCGCGGTCAGCGCCAGCCCCAGCAGAGCGACTCTCTCAGGGTGTTGGCTTGCGGCAGTGTGACAGATCATGGCAATATCCTCCGAGACTGTGGTCGATATCCATGACCCCCTAGTACGACGATGCAGTTATTAGTCCATAGTAAATTGCGTAATCAATAAATCAATATTCATAAAACAAATATTCACTATTCAATATTGAATGAAGGCATGTTTAGGAAACGACCCAGGTCCGCGCTTTTTCGGGAAACGGTCCGAATCCAGCCGCCGGGCGCCGTGGCTAAGGACGATCGACGTGTCGAGCGATCTTTCCCGAAGCGAGGTGGTCGCGAGCCTCCAGCATCCCGCCCACCATCCCCAGGAGCAGGCCCCGGCCCAGCATGAGAAACGACAGAGCGACCGCCCTGGCTCCCGAGATTCCGTACGGCTCGAGCAGCATGATCATCCCACCTTCGCGCACTCCGAGTCCCGAGATCGACAGAGGCAGGCTCGTCACCGCCTGGACTACCGACCGGATCCACCCCAGCGTAATCCACGCGACGTCGATCTCCAGCGCGGCGGCCAGGAACAGAACGCCCAGCACGGCCGCGATATTCTCGGCGATCGCGAATCCGAAAACGGCGGCCATCTTGCGACGAGGAAGCCGGCGGTAGAGGCCGGTGGCTGCCGCCAGTCGGCCGGCGAAGCTCCCCGAATCCGAGCTCCGGCGTTGCAGCCACCGGAGGCGGTCGGCACGGACACCGACCCAGGTCACGACCCCCAGGAACGCCACCAGCACCAGCAAGGACGGAATCGCGCCGGGCTCGACGCCCTGCGGCAGGTCGGCAGCCAGGAACGCCAACCCCAACACGCACAGCACGACCAGGTGGATGATGCGGCCGTACACGATGGCCGCCAGGATCTCCTCTTTCCTGCGCTCCAGCAGCCAGAGCCGTCTCCAGCGGATTGCCCCCCCGGCGAGTTGTCCCGGAAGCGCGAGTCCGTAGAAAGCCGCGACGAAGTTGACGTGGACGATCTGGAGTGCCGAGAACGACAATCCCTGGGCGTCGGTGAGGACCTTGAGCCTCCCCGCCGACAGGAAGGGGCCCGCGATGACCATCACGGCCGCCAGGAGAAGGTAGGAGACGTGTGCCATCCGGATGGACCGCACAACCTCGGCGAACGGAACGAAGGTAAAGATCAGATAGAGGATCGTCCCGGTGACCCCGAGCTTGACAGCGGTCTTCAGCCGCTGGCCGAGCTCGGGAGGGATCACGCGGACCGACCCGGCCTCTCGGCCAGACACCTCTGGAACACGCGGACGTATCGCCGGGCGACAGAGGGCCAACCGAACTCGCTTCCGAGCCGTGCCCGGGCTGCGTCACCCAGGTCCCGGCACCGATCGGGATTGCCGGTCAAATCTGTGAGCGCGGCACGGATCTCGGACGGATTCTTGGGTCCGACCAGGACTCCGGTCGAGCCGACGACTTCTTCGCATCCCGTTCCTCGGGTGGTGACGATCGCGAGGCCCGCCGACATCGCCTCCATCAGCGAGACGGGAAAATTCTCGGCCTCCGACGGCAGGACGAAGATCTCCGACGACTCATACAGCGACGTGAGCTCTTCGGACCGGTTATCCAGCCAGCCATGGAACACGATCGTATTCTCGATACCGGCGGCCATCTTGCGAAGGGGTGCGAGCCACGGACCGTCTCCGACAATGTGGAGCTCATGCTCGAGGGACAGATCGCTGACCGCCTGCAGCAGGTACTGCACGCCTTTCCGTTCGAGCATCCGCGTGACCACCAGGATCCGCTTCCGTCTCGGGACGTCGGTCCGGTACCGACCGACCTCGAAGCCGTAAGGGATCTCCGTCGTCGCCAGAGCGGGATCTTGCCGATTCACGAGGTCGGCGATCGACCGGCTGGGGCACACGAGCATCGACGCGCCACGGGTGACGCGGCGCCACGCCGGTGCGAGCAGCCAGTGCGCCAGCCTCACACGGTGAGGGTTATAGCCGGGAACGTCCGATCCGTGTGCGGTGATGACGTACGGCAAGCCAATGGACTTCTCGAGCCGGAAGGCGTTGAAGCCGTCCGGGAGAATGAAGTGGGTGTGATTGATGTCGTACGACCGCCGTGCGACCAGCCGCTTGATTCGAGGCATCGCGGCGAAGAGATACGCCGCGGCCTCGGGCATCGTGCAATGGTGCTCCTTGAGCCTGACGCACGGCACACGGTGTACGTTGACGCCGTCGACCACGTCGTGACCGGGCAGGCCGCGAAAGCCCATGGTCACGACGTCGACTTCGTGCCCGTCGTCGACCAGCTGTCTCGAGAGACCGTCGACGACACGGCTGCCGCCTCCCCCGAGCGGCGGGAATTCGTAGCATGGCATGAGGATGCGCACGGGCCGACCATACTCCGACCGCTCCGGCCAAGCCAGCCCGCGCTGTCGGGGGTCGGGGACTCGTGATCGATCAGGGAAGCAGCTTGCGGTCCTTGGCAGCCCTTTCCAGGTCGTCACGGAATGCCGGGTCGGCGATGCTGATCAGCGCCTCGGCACGCTCGCGGAGGTTCTTCCCGAACAGGTTGACGACGCCGTGCTCGGTGACCACGTAGTGCACGTCCGCGCGGCTCGTCACGACCCCGGCGCCTTCCTTGAGGAATGGCACGATGCGCGACATCTCTCCGCGCTTGGCGGTGGAAGGGATCGCGATCACCGGCTTGCCGCCTTTGGCGCGGGCGGCGCCCCGGATGAAGTCCACCTGGCCCCCGAACCCGGAGTAGATGTAGGAGCCGATGGAGTCGGAGCACACCTGTCCTGTGAGGTCGACCTCGATGGCCGAGTTCACCGCAACGAGGTTGTCGTTCTGGCCGACCACGAACGGGTCGTTGGTGTGGTCAACCGGATGCGCCTCGATCAGGGGATTGTTGTGCAGGAAGTCGTACAGCGTCTCACTTCCCAGCGCGAAGGTGATGATCACCTTGCCGGGGTGGAGGCTCTTCTTGACGCCGGTGACGACACCGCGCTCGATGGCGCGCATGGCCCCGTCGGAGATCATCTCGGTGTGGATCCCCAGGTCGAGCGGACCGTCGAGAGCCTCGAGGACCGCGTCGGGTATGCCGCCGATGCCCATCTGGAGGGTCGCGCCGGGCTCGATCAGTCCCAGGACGTGTTGCCCGATGGCGCTCTCGACCGCGGTCGCGGGCTTGGCGTTCAACGTGGGCAGCGGCTCGGTGTGTTCGGTGAAGACGTCGACGCGACTGACGTGCAGGAACGAGTCTCCGAGCACGCGGGGCATCTTCTCGTTGACCTGGGCCACCACCTTCTTCGCGGCCTGGCAAGCGGCCTTGGAGGCAAGGGTCTCGACACCGAGGCTCACGAATCCGTGCTCGTCGGGAGGTGACACCTGGACCATCGCCACGTCCAGCTCGATGATGCCCTCCTGGAACAGCCGCGGGATCTGGAAAAGAAAGATCGGCATGTAGTCGGCACGTCCGTCATTGACGGCCTTGCGGTCGGCGGGGCCGACAAAAAGCGAGTTGTGTCGAAAATGACCCGCCATCTCGGGCGCGGAGAGGGGGTCGTCGCCGATCAACAGCACGTGGCTGAGCTGGACGTTCTCGAGCTCGTCGCGCCGGTCGGCGAGGGCCCGGACCAGTGCCTGCGGGATGGCGGCGTTGCCTGCGTAGTAGACCCGATCCCCGCTCGCGATCCCGCTGACGGCTTCGGCGGGGGTTCGCAACTTCGACTTGTACCCCTCGATCCAGTTCATCGCGCTGGTCCTTTGTCGATCAGGGAATGAATTGGCACGGCGGTCGTCCCCAGGGTCTCGGCGACGCTGGGGTGGATCGGCTTGCCGCGGTACATGTAGAGACCCTCGGCCAGGCCCGGGTCTTCTCGAACGGCCCCCTCCAGCCCGAGGCCGGCCAGCTTCTCGAGGTAGGGCAGGGCCGCGTTGGCGAGAGCTCGGGAAGCCGTCCGGGGGATGTTCGCGGTCATGTTCGGCACGCAGTAGTGGACGACGTCGTGCATCACGAAGGTCGGATCGGCGGGTGTGGTGGGTCGGCCCGTCTCGACGCACCCGCCCTGGTCGATGGAGAGATCGACGATGACGCTTCCCGCCTTCATCGTCTTCACCATCTCTTCGGTGATCAGGAAGGGAGCCCGCGCCCCCGGGATCAGGACGGCGCCGATGACGACGTCGGCGATCTTGGTGAGCTGCTCCAACCGATGGCCGGTGCCCATGGTCGTGACCACCCGTCCGGCGAGCTTCCGATGAACGGCCTGCAACTTCCGCAAGTCGGTGTCCACCACGATGACGTGGGCACCACTGTTGAGCGCTTGCCGAGCGGCGGAACGTCCCGCGGTGCCCGCTCCGAGGATGAGGATCGTCGGGGGCGGCACTCCCGGGACGTTTCCCAGGAGCACCCCTCGTCCACCCGCTTCGGTCTGGAGATGGTGGGCGGCAAGGTGCACCGCGAGCTGGCCCCCCATATCGCTGAACGGGAAGAGCACCGGCTGTCCCTGCCCATCCCGGATAAGCTCGTAGCCGATGAGCGTGGCCTCGAGCTCGGCAAGGTGCTCGATCACCTCTCGGGGCGCGACCGCGAGGTGGTGGAACGACGCGATCACCGACCGGCTGCGCAGCACCTCGAGCTCGCGGGTCGTGAGCTGTCCGACCTGGCAGACGAGCTCGGCCCTGCGGTAGACCTCGTCGGGAGCGTAGACGATCTGGCCGCCCGTTTTCTCGAACTCTAGATCCGCGAAGTGGGCCTCGGTGCCCGCGTCTTTCTCGAAGAAGACCGTGTGACCCTCGCGGGTCAGGCGACGCACCCCGAAAGGGGTCAACCCGACCCGGTGCTCGTGATGGCGAGTCTCTCTCGGTACTCCGATGACCATGCCGCTATCTCCTGTCGGTTCTCGTGTCGAATCCTGATTCTCGAGGCTGCGGCGACGGTTACCGTCGCAACCCGGCCTACAGAGTAGATTCGGGCGCCCGGGTGGCGCCGGTGGTCATGAAGATCAAAGCGGTCTAGTAAATCCGAAACGTGACTCCGCGCGCGGGAGGCACCCCGTCAATCCAGGACCCTGAAGACGCTGTCCAGCACGGTGCCGTCCACCCACTTGATGATGGCGACCGGGTCCTCTCCGACCCGCGGCTTCTGGGGCTTGCCCCCGCAGATTCGCTCGACATCGTCGCGGATCTCCTCGATGGGGCGGATCGGGAGATCCGATCCCCGGACGGCGCTCACGAGGTCCTTGCGACGAGGGTTGATGGCGATGCCGCGCTCGGTGACCACGACATCGACCAGCTCTCCCGGGCCGACCAGTGTCGTCACCTCATCGACGATGACCGGGATGCGATCCCGGAACGAGGGCACCGCCAGGATGGTGCACCCCGAGAACAGACAGTTCTGCCACCCGCCGATGCCGTGTAGCAGCCGACCGTCGGAGTGGGTCACGACGTTGGCGTTGAAATTGACGTCCACCTCCGTGGCGCCCAGCACCACCGCATCGACCATCGACGCGAAATTTCCCTTGCCGTTGAAGTTATAGGAAGTGAACGGCGACGTGGCGACGTGCGCCGGGTTCTCGGCAATGCTTCGAACGCCGTCGAGGTCGAAGGTCTGCCCGTCCAGGATGTAGTCGGTGAGACCTTCCTCGAGGAGATCGACCAGGTACCGGGTGGACCCGCCGCGCACGAAGCGCGCCTTCACTTGCGCCTGACGCATGTAGTCGCGAAGGAACTGCACGAAGGCGAGGGCGATCCCTCCGGCGCCGGCCTGGAACGAGAAGCCGTCGCGCAGGATGCCCGTGTCGCGGATGAAACGCGCGACGAACTCCGCGATGCGCAGGCGATCGGGGCTTCGGGTGACCTGGGTCGTCCCCGAGACGATCTTCGACGGGTCGCCGATGTTATCGACCTCCACGACGTAATCGACGTTGTTGCCCTGGATCTGCCACGGGATGCACGGGAACGGGACGACGTTGTCGGTGACCACGATGACGCGGTCGGCATAGACCGAGTCCGCCAGGGCGAAGCCCAGCGATCCGCAGGCCGAGGGCCCGTGGGAACCGTCCGCGTTTCCGAACGGGTCTGCCGTCGGCGCGGCGATCACCGCAATGTCGACTTTGACCTCGCCGTCCTGGATCGCTTGCCAACGCCCGCCATGGGATCGCAGAACGCCGAGTCCGCGCATCTTGCCGTGGGAGCAATAGTCTCCCAGCGGCCCGTTCATGCTGCCCTCGATGTGGTGGACGACGCCCGCTTCCATCAAGTCGATCACCGGTGCGTGGCACGGGAAGGAGGCGCTCGGGAACCACATCAGATCCTTGGCGCCCATGCTTCCTGCGGTCTCGAGAGCGCGGAGGGCGACACGGTCGCCGTTTCGGAGATGGTGGTGGGTCGAGACCACCATGCCGTCCCTGAGCCCGCAGCGTTCCAGGGCCTCCTCGAGGCTCGCCACGCGCTTGTCGCCGCTCGGCGGGTAGGCCGCGCTGGAGCGGACCGGAGGACCGTGTTTGGTGCCCGTGGGGCGGTGCCGGTCCACCCCCACGAACGGAGCCTGCTCGCGCCCGTTGACCGTGGTGGGAACCTTCCGCCCGGCCGCGTTGGTTAGTAATTCGACCTTGTCGCTCATGTCTTGGACGTTCCTTGGGTGAGAGGCAGGAGGCCGAGCTTGCGGGCCCTCTCGACAAGCTTGCGGGCGCGCTCGACCACCGGTGGGTCGATCATCTTCGAGCCCAGACTCACGACGCCGAGCCCTCGAGCCTCGGCGTCTTCGAAGGCCACCACGACGCGCGAGGCCCGTTCGATCTCGTCGTCGGACGGCCGGAAGGCGTCGTGGAGCACCGCGATCTGGCGCGGGTGCACGCAGCCCATGCCCTCGTAGCCCAGGCGCCGCGAGCTCTCGGCCCATCGTCGCAGTCCGTCGATGTCGGCGACGTCGCCGAAGACGGAATCGATGGCCTGCACCCCGGCGGCCTTCGCCGCGTTGACCACGCGCATCCTGGCGTACATCGACTCGGTGCCCTCGACCGTCTTCACGACGCCCATGTCCGCGGTGTAGTCCTCGAGCCCGAGGGTCAGGGCGCAGACGCGCTGAGAGGCGCTCGCGATCTCGGAGGCGTTCTCGATGCCGCGGGCCGACTCGAGAATCGGCATCAGCCACACCGGACGATCGTCTCCGGTTCGTCCCAGGATTCGCTCGATGCTGCCGTCCACCTCCCGGACCTGCTCGGCGTGCTCGACCTTCGGCACCAGAAGGAGATCCGGCAGCTCGGGGACCACGGCCACGAGATCCTCGAATCCCAGGGGCAGCTGATTGATTCGGACCATCCGCTCCGCGGTGCCGAAGTCGACGCATCGCAGCGCGTTTCGAACCAGCAGGCGCGCGGCGTCTTTGTGGTCCGGGTGGACCGAGTCTTCCAGGTCCAGGATGATGCCGTCGGGCCCGTGCAGGCTGGCGTTCACCATGAACTTCGGCTCGTTGCCGGGAAGGTAGAGCCGCGAGCGCCGCAGACGGTCGCGACTCGAAGGCGGCGGCAGGGGAACCGCCCGCTCCGGTCGGGCATCGCCGCCGGTGGCACCGGCATCTCGAGCCGCCCCTTCGACGCGGGCCGCGATGACGAAGGGCAGCCCTCCCTGGTCCTGGATTTCGACGTGGGCGTGCTCGATGCTCAAGGCCGAGAGTACCGATCGCACCTGGTCTCGAATCGCCTTCCCGTAATAAAGCTCGACACGGGAGCTCGATTCGATCTCGACCCCTCCTGCGTCGCGAAGCTCGACGATGGCGTGAAGGTCGGAGCGTACGTCGTCGCCTCGACGGCCGGCCTCGCCGCGCCGGTTCGACTTGCCCGCGGTGCTCATCGCGATGCCCTACCCCAACCTGGCCAGGATCGCGTCGGTCAGCCCGCTGCTGGACGCGGCGCCACGAGAGATCACGTCCGGCCGCCCGGGAAGTCGCAGCATGTCGTAGGTCCGGATCTTGCCTTCCATAACCACGGCGGCGATGGCGTCGCGCACCGCCCTGGCGCGGTCTTCCTCGCCGACGTGATCGAGAAGCATCGCTGCCGACAGGATCATGGCGATGGGATTGACGATGGGCGGGTCGAAATCCGCGTACTTCGGTGCCGAGCCGTGAGTCGGCTCGAAGACCGCCACTTCCTCGCCGATGTTCCCGGAGCATGCGAACCCCAGGCCGCCCACGAGGCCGGCGAAGGCGTCGGAGACGATGTCGCCGAACAGGTTGCCCGCAACCAGGACGCCGTAGTCTTCCGGGTTCTTCGTCAGCCACATCATCTGGGCGTCGATGTTGGTCGACCACAGCTCGATCTTCGGGAATTTCTCGTGAACCTCTTTGGCGACCTCTTCCATCATCCCGGACGTTTCCCGTAGGACGTTGGGTTTCTCGCAAACGGTCACCGACCGGTAACCGTGTTTGACCGCGTACTCGAAAGCGGCCGTGACGATCCGCCGGCAGGCGCCGCGAGTGAAGATGCGTGTCGAGATCGCGAGGTCCGGGCCCGGGGTCGAGGCGAACCGCGCGAACTTGGGGTGCGTGCCCAGCGCGCCCCGGATCTCGGGAGGCGGGTCGGTCCATTCGACGCCGGCGTACATCCCCTCGGTGTTCTGGCGGAAGATCACGGCGTCGACGGATGGCTCATCGTAACCCCCCCCCGCTTGCTGCCGCACGAAGTTCAGAGGGTTGCCCGGGAACGAGCGGCACGGGCGGATGCAGAGATCCAGGTTGAACCGTTGCCGCATCCCGACGATCGGGCTGAAGTAGGTGAACCCCTGGTCGCGCAGCCCCGGGTCGAGCTCGGCCGCCGCCTCAACCTTCGGTTTCGAAGTGATCGCTCCGAACAGGCCCAGCTTGTGCTTCGCGAGAAGCTCGACGGTCTTGGCGGGCAAAGGATTGCCCTCGTTGACCCAGAACTCCCAGCCAATGTCGGCGTGGACGTAGTCGGCGTCGAAGCCGATCGCTTCCAGCACGCGGATCGCCTCGGGGAGTACGGTCTTTCCGATCCCGTCCCCTGGCATCGTAACGACGGTGTACTTGGCCATGAATGCTGCTCCATCTCATTGTTCGATCGACCGTCGCTCACGCCGGACCTTTCGGCGTAACGCGGCGTACGATCCTGTCCGGGAATCGGGTAGGGTACCTGCACCGCTGCGGGACGTCTAGTGGACCGCAGGACCGGGTTTTTCCGTTCTCCCGCTGCCTCGCGGGTCCTTGCGGTTGGAGGGATCAGGCGAGGCCGAGCCTGACCCGGACCTGGTTCTCGACACCCCCCGCGACCACCAGGGATTGCGGTACGACGCCCAGCGGCGGGAATCGGAAGACCGTCCCGCAAAACGTGGCGGTCCCCGAGCCGAAATCGATCTCGATGTCGTCACCCGGGGCGATCGTCTTGAGGCCGGCGTCGATCTTCCCCGAAAGGACCTCTCGCAGATGCTCCACCAGCTCCGGACACTCGATGCACGGAAAGCCGTTGTTGAAAGCGTTGCGGAGATAGGTCTGGGAGAAGCTCCCGGCCAGAACCATCACGATGCCCTTGGCTTGCAGCGAGGTCACCGCCTGTTCGCGGCTCGAGCCGGTGCCGAAGTTCCATCCCCCCACCAGGAGATCGCCCTCGCGTACGATCGGGGCGAACCTCGGGTCGTAGTTTTCCATCACCACCTCGGCCATCATCTCGGGGGTCATGTCGTCGCGGTAGGTGTAGTCCTTTCCGTAGATGCCGTCGGTGTTGAGGTTGTCCTGGGGAACGAAGACCAGCCGCCCCCGGACGTACTCGGGAAAGCCCGCCAGAATCTCGACCCTCTCGTCCACCGGCGCCGGCGTCTCGAGAATCGCGATGCTCGTCTCGAGATTCCGACTCTCCGAGGTCCCCGGGCCACGGATGTGACCGGCGATCGCCGAAGCGGCCACCACCGCGGGGCTCGCCAGGTAGCATCGGGCGTCCCGCGAGCCCATCCGGCCCTTGAAGTTACGGTTGGTGGCGGAGATCCCGACCTCTCCAGACTCCAGCAGCCCGGCTCCCAGGCCGATACAAGGTCCGCACCCCGGGGGTAGAGGCGTCGCGCCGGCGTCGATCAGCGTTCCCCACCAGCCGCGCCGTTCGGCCTCGTCCTGCACCTCCCGACTCGCCGCCGCGACGTACAGCTCGACGCCTTTCTCGATTCGCTTGCCCTCGAGGACCCGGGCTGCCGACTCGAGGTCCTCGGTCCGCGAGTTGACGCACGAGACCAGGTAGGCCTTGTGGATAGGGATCCGTTGCTCCTCGAGATCGCTCAGCGCGGTCATCGTCTGGACCGTGTCGGGCCCCGAGACATGCGGCGTGACGGTGGTGAGGTCGAGCTCGATGCGCGCGGCGTAGCCGGCTCCGGGGTCGGGGCCAAGAGGATCCGACTCGAGCGCGGCGAGCGCGGCGGCGCCGATCCGCTGCGCCCCCCGCTCGCCGAGGATCTGCAACCGCCGCCGGAGATAGGCCAGCGTCGTTGCGTCGGCCGGAAACCAACCCACCAGCGCGCCCCATTCGGTGGTCATGTTCGAGATGGTCATGCGGGCGTCCATGCTCAGACCCGCCACACCGGACCCGACGAACTCCACCGCGGCGTTCAAGACCTCGCCGCGGTTGTAGCGACCGCACAGCGTGATGATGACGTCCTTGCCCGTCACGCCATCGGGTAGCTCACCTTCGAGAACCACCTGCACCGAGCGGGGGATCTGCCACCAGAACTCGCCGGTCGCCCAGATGGCGGCGGCGTCGGTTCGAACCACCGGCGTCCCGACCGCTCCCATCGCGCCGTACATGTTGGAGTGGGAGTCGGAGCCCACCACGAACGAGCCCGGTGTGACGTAGAGCTGTTCGCACATCACCTGGTGGCCGATGCCCGAGCCCGCCGGGTAGAAATCGACGCCCTGTTCGCGGGCGAAGGCCTCGATGGCACGGTACTTCGCCAGGTTGGACTCCGAGGTGTTCTGGATGTCGTGGTCGAGGATGTAGACCGGCTGCCCCGGATCGTGGATCGCGGATGCCCCGATCGCCTCGAACTTCTTCATGACCGGGGCCGTGTTGTCGTGGGTCATGATGTGCTTCGGGCGGACGGTCAGAAAATCTCCGGCGCGCAGGGGCCGGCCCTCCGGTCCGGATGTCATGTGACTCTGTGCGATCTTCTCGACGACGGTCTGGGCCATCTAGTCCTCCGCCTTCAGCAGGTCCATGAGCGAGGAGATCGAGTCGAGCTTCTCGAGGCTCCAGACCGCTTCCTTGACGCGCTTCATGGCGGCACCGGAAAGCACCGGCTCGGCCAGCGAGTCGAACTTCTCCTCGACCTCCCGGTCGGTGAGGGGGTTGCGCGGGTCACCCTTGGGGTAGTCCACTTGTTTGGTGTGCTCCTGCCCTCCTGCCGTCTCGATCGTCACGATCACCCGCTGGAGCTCGGGGAACAAGGCCTCGATCTCGGGATCGGCAACGACCTCGACCTTGTCGAGCTGGGCGCGGATGGTCGGGTCCATGATCTTCTCTTGGGTGAACTGCAAGGGCGTCACCTGCCGCTCGGCGACGGCCGCGGCAATGACGTAGGGCAGGCTGTGGTCGGCGGTCTCCTTGGACCGCGGGTCGTACTTCGACGGGTCGGCCAGGATGTCGGCGGCGCGCGCCAGGGACCGGATGCGGACCTTCTTGACGTCGTCGGGCTTCAGGTCGTGCTCCCGGACCAGGTCGAGCACACACGAGATCGGAGCGTGGGTCAGGGCCTCGGTGGGGTAGGCCTTCATGCCGCACTGGGTGATCCGCCAGGATTCCCCGAGTCCGTCGGTCAGGATCTCGAGCTTCCACTCCGGTCCGTAGCAGTGGACCAGTCCCTCCTTGCCGTCGATCACGTGCTCCGGGCCCGTGTACCCTTTCTCGGCCAGCAACGCGGCCAGGACGCCGCTCTGGGTCGCCATGGGATCGACGGTGTTCTTCATCATCGTCAGCTTGCCCGCGGTGACGGCGCCCAGAGTGGCGTGGCGACTCGCCGAGATCCCGATGGCGTGCTGGATCCGCTCCCAGTCGAGTCCGAGCATCCTCCCGGCCACGATCGGCGACGCGAACGCGGTCAGCGTGGCGTGATGCCACCCGCGCTCGCGGATGCCGGGGAAGGCGGCCTCGCACAGTCGCTGCTCGAACTCGTGACCGAGGACGATGCCGACCACGAGGTCGCGGCCGTTCCGCCCCGTCTTCTCCCCGCACGCCAGCGCCGCCGGGATGATGTCGGAAGGGTGGGAGGGGTCCTGTTTCCAGTAGATGTCGTTGTAGTCCATCACCCGGACCATCAACGCGTTGAGGAGCGAGACCGAGACCGGGTCGAGCTTGGCGCCCGTGCCGATGACCGTCGCGGGCCCGGTGCCGGCCGTCTCGCCGATCACCTCCAGAGCGATCTTGACGTCGTGCTGGAGGTAACCGCCCAGGGCGCAGCCCAACGAGTCCAGCAGGTAGCGTCGAGCCTCGTGCACCGCATCGGCCGAGAGGTCGTCGAAGGTGAGATCGGCGGCCCAGCGGGCCATCTTGGCAGTGATCGTTTCCGTTTCGGTCACGGCGAGTCTCCTGGGCGCGAATCGGCTCGCGCGGATGTCGGGGTCAGCTCTGGGCCAGGTTGGCGGGGTTCTTGAACGGTAGATAGCTCATGAAGTCGGCGTGATGGACGATGTACGCCTCGGTGCTTCGCTTCACCAGATCGCCCTCCGCCGCATGCGTGGCGATGATGTGACAGACGTCATCGGGGACCCCGCAGCTCAGGGCCAGGTGAACTCCGGTGAAGGGGTGTCGCAGGGCCTGTCCGCGCGCGCTTTGACGGGGCTCGCCGTCGATCTTCTCGTACTCCAGCAGTTTGCCGACGTCGGCCAGGATCGCACCCGCGATCACGGTGTCGAGATCGATCGGGAGGGCGCGCCCGAGAAACTCCTGCATGGCCTCGGCCGACCTGCGGGCGATGTGGACGACGCATCGCTTGTGCTCCATGAAGGTCGCCGGACAGTCGGGCACCAACAGCGTGAACGGAATCTCGTTGAGGTCGTCGGGGACCAGGGGGCTCAGGTCGAAAGCCTTGATCCAGGTTTCGAGAACCGCCTCTCGGAGTTCGGCGTTCCGGATCCACTCCAGCTCGGGCCACAAGCTCTCGACGGCGTCACGCATCTTCAAGATCCTCCGCTCAAAGTCGTTAGATTACCGTGGGGTTGCCGGTGTCGCCAGAGGGTCCCGGGACTCCCCGAAAGCCAGGCCTGGGGCTAGCGGTCCGGCGAAGATGCTCCGGTCAGGTCGATCTTCGGGAGCTTGACCGTCTCGAACCCCGGTCGGTCCTCGACGACCCGGATGATGGTGTCGATGGGCACGCCGGTCAGGACCGTGGCGGTTTTCGAGCCGGGCCATCGGATCTCGACCCGTTCGATCCCCAGCGCGTTGCCGAGGCCGATCTCCTGACGCGTCGACGACGAGCCGAAGCTGCCCACGGACCCCACCGCCCGATGGAACTCGGCAGGCCCATCCGCGGTATCGACCACCACCCGGATCCGTGACCCGATCCCACGCCGATTGAGCCCGGCGCCCTCGAGCATGAGGGTCAGGTAGTGGTTTCCGTGGCCCGGGTTGAGAAACAGCGCGTTGTGAAAGCGATCGCCCGGGAACATCCCTCCGACCTGGTGGTAGATGTCCTGGTCACCGTCGTTATCGATATCGCCAAAGGCGACGCCGTGGCCTTTTTGTAGCTGGCCGAAGCCTCCGGAGGTGGTGACGTCCTGGAACCCGCGGCCACGGTTGTTGCGCAGCATGACGTCGGGCACCAACGACTCGTAGCCGGGGTTGCCGGTCGTCAGATAGAGGTCCAGGTAACCGTCGTTGTCCAGATCACCGAAGTTGGCGCCCATCGGCGCCCACGCGTGATTCAGACCCATCTTCTTGGTCACGTCGGTGAATCCGCCGTTGCCGTCGTTGTGGTACAGGCGCGGCGGGCTCGCGTCGAAGCCGAGTCCGAGGGTGTCGGAGATGGTGTCGACGTTAAGAGCGTCGTAGGCGCCCACGTAGAGATCGAGATTGCCGTCGTTGTCAAAATCGAAGAACCACGGGACGAAGCTCCGACCCTCCGGCTCCGTTACCCCGAGCTGTGTGGCGACGTCGGTGAAGGTCCCGTCGCCGTTGTTCCGGTACAGACGGTTGACTCCGATGTTGGAGACGTACAGGTCGAGATCTCCATCGTTGTCGTAGTCGCCGGCGGTGACTCCTTTGGCGAGACGGTCGTTGGTCACTCCGGCGTGGGCGGCGACGTCGGTGAAGGTCCCGTTGCCGTTGTTCAAGAACAGCTGAGACGGGTAGTCGCCCTCCCTCTCGGGCCACTCGATGCGGGACTCGTTGCCGATGAAGAAATCGAGGTCGCCGTCGTTGTCGAAGTCGCCCCACACCACAGCCTGAGTGGGCGACGGCGGTTCGGCGACTCCCGCGGCCCGGGTGACATCCGTGAAGGTCCCATCGCCGTTGTTGCGTAACAGCGAGTTGCGCATCTGCCCGTAATCGAACAGCCATGCCCCTCGCGGCACGAAGATGTCGAAATCGCCGTCGCCGTCGTAGTCGGCGCCGACGCAGTTCAAGCCTCCCAGCTGGTCATCCAGGCGCGATGCCGCCGAGAGATCCTCGAAGCCGCCGTCACCCCGGTTGCGGTAGTAGGTCAACGGGCCCCGCGTATCCATGGTCGAGTTCACGATGTCGAGCAACCCGTCACCGTCAAAGTCGTCGATGATGGCTCCGCCGGCGAGGTTCAGGGTGTCGATTCCGAGCGCCGGGGCGACGTTGGGGAACCGCCCGATGTCGTAATCCGACTCGAAGGCCTCCGTGGGTATTCGATATGACTCGGGAACGCCGGCCGGGTATTCCCCGAGAGCCATGGCGGTGATGTTCATCAGCCAGATACCGAGAAGATCGTTCGGCTGAGAGGCCAGGGTAGCCTGCAGGCTTTCCCACGCGCGCCGCGCCGAGGACGGATCGGCATGGATCGATTCGCCCTCGAACGGGAGGGTGCTGCAGTTCGACTTGCCCTGTCCGATGCAGTTGGCAAGCTCTCCCCGTCGGAGATAGATCATCGCCCGACGGCGGTGGACGACGCGCATCAACCCCGGCTTGAGATCAGGCAGCGAGCGAGCCAGTGCGTAGGACTTCTCGATCTCCTCGACGGCGCCGTCGATGTCGCCGAGCCGCAGGCGGTGTGCGCTGAGCTGATTGACGATCCGGATGATCTGCTCGGGAGTATTCCCGGGAGTCTCGAGCTGGCGCTCGAGGTCCGGAATCTGGAGCAACCCGAACGCCTCGTTCGTGGTGTTGTCCATCCGCAACGCGATCTCCAGGAACTCGGGCTTCTGGGACACCCACGGCACGTCCGGGGCTTCTTGAGGGACCACGGGCGGAGACGACGGATCGGTGCCGGGCCCGCCGGCGCAACCGATCCAGGCAACCAGGGCCCACAGCAGCACCGTCGCGGGCCATCGCCGACGATCCCCGGAGACGCGGTCGGTCTTGCCCGGCCGCTGTTTCGTCACGTCAACACCATCCGCCGGCAAGAATCCGGCCATCGAAGGAGATTGTCCGCGGGATTATACGGCAGCTCGCGCGGTCAAGGCTGGCGGAGGGTGATCGTCCCTCGAGGTCGCTCGGGTCGGTGAGAGGTCTTCCGGCCATCGGGCCAGCGAACCTCGATCTCCCGCACCTCGTTTCCATCGCCCAGGCCCACCACGACCGCGCCGCTCGATTGGGATAGGTAGGAACCCCCCGCGCGCACTTCGGCCACACGGCGCGTGCCGTCGCTCAGATGCGCGACCACACGAGCGCCGACGGCCGTCGGGTTCCCCTTGCCGCCGCGAAGTCGGATCACCGCGGTATTCGTCCCCGACGGGATCCGATTCTGGAGAACCACCGGCAGTTCGTCGTTGATCGCGACCACGAAATCGCTCGCGCCATCACCGTCGACGTCGGAGGTCGCCAGGCCCTTGGCGTCGCCCGGGATGATCACGCCGCTCTCCAGGGGCCACACCGGATCGAACGACCCGTCGCCGTTTCCCGTCAGAACAAGGCCCAGGCCTCCGTCGAAGGCACCGGTCTCGTCCCGGGGCCCGAAGAAGTTCTGCGCCACGACGAGATCCGCGTTCCCGTCGCCGTTGAAGTCCTCGAGCACGACGCCGAAGCCCGGTGAGATCTGGGCGAGCCGAGGCAGGGGCTCGAAGCTGAATCGACCCTGCCCGTCATTCGTGAGCACTCCCGACTCGAGCGAGTTCGCCTCCACGCGAACGGCTTGGTCGAGTCGCCCCGGGAACAGGTCGTGAAGGCTCGCCTTGGCAAACGCGTCAAAGGTGCTGAACTCTTCCGCCAGGAACGGGGCCGCGGCGGTCAAGGCCCCCCTGCTGCGGATCGGCACCAGCTTGCCCGCCTCGTATTCCGCTTCGAGGAGGGCCATGGTGCCGGCGCCGTCGAGGTCTCCGTAGAACAGCAACGTGGGTTGCTCGACCGAGGCCCGGTACTGGGTGTTGAGGCCCACGTTGGTGATCGCGTAGTCGATGTCACCGTCGTTGTCGATGTCACCTGCGGCGATCCCGTTCCACCAGCCCAACCGCTCGGAAAGACCCGCCTCCACGGTGCCTTCGACGAGCTTCCCCCCGCGGTTGCTCCACAGCCGGACGGGGCCCCATTCGTGGGTCACCATCAGATCCGGCAAGCCGTCGTCGTCCACGTCGGTCCAGACGGCGCTGGTCACCAGGCCGGTGGACTCGAGCCCCGGCGCCAGTTCCTCGGTCGCGTCGGTGAACCGGCCCCTGCCGTCGTTGACCAGTAGCCGGCTGCTCGGCGTCAAGGGGTACGCTCCGGGGACGACACGGCCGCCGACAAAGAGGTCCAGGTCGCCGTCCCGGTCGAAGTCCGCCGCCGCTGCGGCGCTTCCGCCGTCGCGCAGATCGGGCAGGTGGTTCGTAGCCTTGGCGAATCTTCCCCGGCCATCGTTGAGGTACAGCCGGTCGCGGAGGGTCGCATCGCCCGGCTCCGACTCGACCCCGCCACTGACGACGTAGAGGTCCTGGTCACCGTCGCCGTCGACGTCCAGGAAGAGTGGGGCCATGTCCTCGCAAGAGGCGTCGGCCCGGAATGCGTCGTTGGCGCCCGGCTCGAAGCTCCCGTCACCACGATTGAGGTACAACCGCTCCCATTGCCCGCGAGCGCCTCCGACGTAGACGTCGTCGTCCCCATCCCCGTCCACGTCGCCCCAGGCCACACCGGGTCCGAGCCTCGACAGCTGGCCCGGAAGGAGCGGCTGGCGTGCGTAGTCGTCGAAGCTCGACTCGACGTGGGCCAAGCCCGACAGGGCGGTCGAGCTTGCGAACAGAGGCGCCGGGGAGGGGATGGGAGCCCGCGCGGGGGCGCGGCCGTCCGGCTCGGTCACCGTGTAGAACCGATCGGCGTCCAGATCCCGGAATTCCTGCACGTGGCCGCCGGGCCACTCGACCTCGAGGGAGTCGATCCGGTCGTGCCCCCCCAGCCCGAAGTGCACCACGGGCTCGTCCGAGGACATGACCCCGTGGGCGAGCGTGAGAAACCGCACCTGGAGGTCGTCGCCGACACGGACGGTGACTTTCGCCCCCAGGCCCCAGCGGTTGCTGGAAGTGCCCCGGAGTCGAATCCGCAAGCGGTGCCCGTCGGCCGAGCGGTTGCGATAGACCTTGGCCTGCTCCTCGAAGTTGTTGACGACCAGATCGAGATCCCCGTCCCCGTCGAGGTCGCCCAACGCCGAGCCGAAGCTGACGTGGACGTCGTCGAGGCCCCACGCTCCACCGACGCTCTCGAACTCCAGGTCGCCCACGTTCCTGAACGCGAGATTCTCCTCGGCGCGCGGCGGCGAGTCGTGATAGTGGCGAGAGGTGCTAGGCGTACCGAACTCGTTGTTCGCCAGCATCAACAAGTCGCTGTCGAGCCAGTCGCGGGTCATTCCGTTCGAGACGAACAGATCGACCCGGCCGTCGCTGTCCAGGTCGGCGAACTTGATCGACCACGACCAGTCCGTGCGGGCCAGGCCCGCCAGGTAGGCCGCCTCGAGGAAACGACGGGTACCGGTGTTGACGTACAGCGCGTTGCGCATGATCTGAGGGGGGTCCGACACCTGGTAGAACCAGGCCATGTGATCCATGGCTCCCATCGCGAGCTGACGTTTGTAGTGCGTCGTACCGGCCATGTCCGAGCTCAGGAAGTCGAGGCGGCCGTCGTTGTTGATGTCGGCCGCGTCGCTTCCCATCGAGAACCACGGCGTATGGGGCAGCGACTCCTTCGCGACGTCGGTGAACGTGCCGTCGCCGTTGTTGCGATAGAGATGGTCGGGGCCCCAGAAATCGTTGGCGACGTAAAGGTCGGGAAGGCCGTCGTCGTTGAAGTCCCACCAGGTTGCCGACAGACCGAAATAGTTGCCGTCGATCCCGGCCAGATCGCTGACGTCGGTGAAGTTGCCGTCGCCGTCGTTGCTGTACAGGTGATCGTACTGCGCCGACGGAAACAGGCCGTATCTCCCGTCAGGATAGCGGATCACGTCCGCCAGCTCGCGGAACTCTTCCGGCACCGTCGGCACGCCGTCGACCATGACACTCTTGAACCTCGGAGTCTTGCGCGGCGCATTGTTGTTGGTCAGCAAGTAGGCGTCCAGATCTCCGTCGACATCGTAATCGGCGAAGGCCATCATCGTGCTGGCACCGCGGAAGTCCAGCCCGCGGGCGGCCGCCTCTTCGCTGAAGGTGCCGTCCCCTCGATTGATGTAGAGCCGATTCGGGGCATTGAAGACGCAGACGAAGAGGTCGAGATCTCCGTCGTTGTCGACGTCGGCGAAGCTGACCCCGGCCCCCCAGTCGGAAGACTCGATTCCGGCCTTGCGCGTGACGTCACGGAATCGGAAATCGCCCCGGTTGCGATAGAGACGGTTTCCCCCGTGGGCGCTGGTCAGCATGACGTCGGCCAGCCCGTCGCCGTCGTAGTCTCCGATGGCGGCGCCACCGACCGTGGCCGACGAGTTCAGGCGGTGCTCGTGGCCCAGCGGTGGTTTCCAGCGATTGACGAAGTCGATTCCGCTCCGCCCGCCTTCCAGTCGTTCGAACAGCGTTCCTTCGGGGGTGGGGCCGGCCTCGGCCAAAGGTGTCGACGAGAGGCCTTCGCCGTGAACGGTCTCGACGGGCGGTTCGGGCGCGTCGACGCACCCGGCGAGCACCACCAGGATCGACGCGGCCAACGCGACCATCGCGACGGACCGCGATTCCGGAATTCGTATCGATCGGGCTGCGGCAGCCGACACGGGAATCCACCACCATGAATCTAGAGACGAACGTGCCAGCCCCAACTCTAGCATCCCGGAGCGCCGGCTCAGTTCACGCAGAGGACCCGACCCGAGGATGATCCGCCCGCGCTGCGCCGCATGGCTGCAGTCCTACCATCACTTTTCCCCGAACGCGATCCACCCCTGACTATAATCGGCGCATGCCGCGATTCGCGATCGCCACGGCCGCCGTCGTCATGCCCGTCGCCGTGGTGGGTGCCATCGAGCTGTGGGCCACGATCGGATCGGCGATCGTCGGCCGGTCCTACGTCGCGCGGTTTGCCGGTAGCTCGCTCCTCCTTCAACTCGGCGTCGCCGTGCTCGCCGGACTGGCGCTGGCGTGGTTGAGGCTCCGGCGAGACAAGGCCGCGGCACAGCATGACGCCACCGCGGTCGCGTCCGGTCTCGCGTCCGGTCTCTCGATCCTGTTCGTGCTCGTCAACGGCGCCCCGCCTCTCATTCCGGAGGGCCGTCCGGGATCGAGCGGAATCCTAGCGATCGCCGTGGTTGCCACGGTGTTCGCAGGTGCGGCCCGGAGGATCCTGCCGTGTCGCCACGCTCTCGCGGCGATCGCGGTGGAGCCGCCGCTGATCGCGGCCGCGATCAGCGGCGCCTATCTGGTCCTTTCCCGGGTGACGGACTCTCCGACCTCGAAGCGGGCCCTGCTCGTGTGGTTCGTGGCCGCGCTCGCTTGTCTGCTCGCGGGCGCGCTCGTCCAGAGGATCTCGTCTGCGTGGCCCGAGCGTGCCGCTGCGAGGATCCTGATCGCGGTTCCGCTGATGGTCGCCGTGACAGGGATCACCGCGATCGTGCTCGGGAGCTCCGCGCTCCCGGCACTGCCGAACCGGACCCCCGGGCCTCCCGACATCCTGCTCGTGGTCCTGGACACCACGCGGGCCGACTTCGCCCCCGCGGGGCCGGATGCCCCGGTGCCCACGCCGAACCTGTCTCGACTGGCGGCAGAAGGGGTAAGGTTCACGAGGGCATTCTCCACTTCCTGCTGGACGCTCCCGGCACACGCGTCGTTGTTCACCGGCCTCGTTCCCTCGGAGCACGGCGCGACGTGGAGCTCGGAGCGCCTTCCCGACGGGGTCACGACACTGGCCGAGCAGCTACGGGCCGCGGGGCGTCGCACCGGCGCGTTCTCCGCGAACCCCTGGATCACGCCCGAGTTCGGTTTCGATCAGGGATTCGAGCACTTCTTCGTGGGCGACGCCGATCGCCACCCCTTGAAGCCGGGTGGGGTGAGCTCGTTTCCCACGTTGTTCTCGTCGCTCGGGGCGGCCACCTTGTACGACGACGCGGGCGGCCTGGTCGTGGTCTCGGAGGCCCTGACATTCCTCGGTTCCGCTGACGGGCCCGCGTTTGTCTTCCTCAACCTCATGGAACCCCACCTGCCGTACATCCCCATGGAACGTTTCCTGACCGCGAGCCCCGACCGCGAGTGGAATCGTCGTTCGCTCGACGCCATCGACCAGGATTGGCTTGGTGACCTCACGCCGGGCAGAGCGCGGAGCCGCCGCGAGATCGACGGCCTGAGGCGGCTCTACGCGGGCGAGGTGGCCTATGTGGACTGGCTCTTGGGCCGGATCCTCGGCAGATTGGAGGACTCGAACCGACTCGACGAAACCATCGTCGTCGTGACGTCGGATCACGGCGAGAACCTCGGGCAGCATCCACCTCTCGATCATCAACTCGGCCTGTTCGACACGCTCGTCCACGTCCCGCTTCTGATTCGTTACCCTCCCGTGTTTCCGGCCGGTTCGATCCGCGCGGATCTGATCTCGCTGGTCGACATCCCCCCGGCATTGCTGAGCCTGGCTACCGACGAACCCGCCCGACCGGGTGGGCCACTCCTGGACGGGCCCGCCCGACGGGCCGTCTTCATCGAGTACGGCCGGCCGACGCACATCCTCGAGCGGATCCGGGACCAGCTCGGCATCGACCCCGCACCCTGGGACCGCACGCTACGGGGGGTCCGCACCTCGGAGCTGAAATGGATCGAGGCCTCCGACGGCCGGCATGAGGCCTACGACCTGCGCGCCGACTCCGAAGAGCAGCGCAATCTCGTGGATGAGCGGGGGACCGTTCCCGAGGCCCTCTTGCCGTTGGCCGGGATACTCGACGAGGTCAGCTCGCGGTGGGTTCCGCGAGCCGAAACGGAGCCACCCCCGCCGATCTCCGAGGAGACCGCCGAACGACTGCGCAGTCTCGGCTACCTACCCTAGCGTCGTCGCCAGACGATCATGCGGTCGCCGCTTCCAGTCTCGTGGACGCGCTCGTAACGCTCGCGAAGAAACGAATCGAGCCGCGGAAAGTGGGAGGGCGAATAGGCCCCCATGCCGAACAGGTGGTCCTCCGAGGCGTCGACGATGAACAGGGGCGGCTCGCCCTCGAGGTCCTCCATGAGGAGATCCCACGCGCCCTCGACGATCCACGGCGTGGTGTCGTCCTCGGGGGCGCTGCGCTCCCACGGAACCAATCCCGAGAGGAAGGTGCAGGTAACGAAGCGGGTCGCCGGGATTCGACGTGAGTAGGCATAGACATGCGGCCGCATCCCCCAAACGAAGATGCGATCGTCGGCCGAGCTGCGCTCGCGGATGTACCGGGCCGTCACGGCCGAGAGGGCGTCGCGTCCCGGCCAGCGAATGGGATCCGAGATCTCGGCGACGCCACCGTCCCGCGCCCAGGCGACGAGCCGCCGCGCGGTTGCCTTCCACGGATCCCTATGAATCTCCGCGCCCAGCGACACCGCGACGACCACTCCCACCGCCAAGACGGCATGTTTTCCGAGGAGCTTTCTCGAACCTCGTCCCACGAACTCGACGGCGGCGCCTCCCAGCGCGGCCCACAGCGGTAGCACGAGGGCGAAGTAATGCGAGAACAACCGCAGGCCGAGAAAGAGAGAAGCGGCGAGAACGACCGCGGCAGCGGTAATCACGAGCCTCGCCGGGAGGCGGTCTCCTCGCTCTTCACGGGATCGAAGTCGTCGCGACAAGGTCAGAAGCACGCCGACGAGTCCGAGCGTCCCCACGGTCCACGAGGGAAGGAGGAAATTGCGGGCCGCGGTCCACGGGCTCGCGAGAAGACGGGCGACGGTCACTCGTGTGGCCGCCACGTAGACGTCGGTGTTGTAGGCATAGAAGCAGAACCAGAACTCACCCAGCGCGCCGGTGGCCCAGTAGGGGATGACCACCACGCCCACGACGACCAGAAAGCCACCGGTGATGGCGACCACCCCGACGGCGGCCTGTCGCGCCGTTCGTCGCCCGAACCACGCGAGCGCCAGCTCGGCCGCCACCAGGACCGGCCAGACCGCTCCGGCGTTCTGCCGACACATGAACGCAATCCCCGCGAGAGCCCCCATGAGCACGCCGATTCCGACCGGCATGGCCGTGAGGTGCGACGCGCGACACCACACCAGAACCGCCGCGGCAGCCGCCACCATGGCGGGCACCTCGGTGTTGAGTGTTCCGCCGAGGGGCCCGATTCCGACCGCGAACAGGACCGCCGCCCACGGCGCACCTGCATCGAAGCCCATCTCGCGGGCCAGCGCCCAGCTCAGCGCCGCGCCGAGGGTCGCGAGGACGAACCAGCACGCGGCGATCGCGAAGAGGTTGTAGTCGCCGAAGATCGCGAACAGGACCTGGAACGAGCCCATGGCCACCGGGCCCTTCTCGATCCAGGCGGCGACGTAGGGGAGGGTGCCCTCGGCGTTGGCGCGCACCGCGGCCGCCGAATACAGCAGGACGTCCACATCGTTGCCGTGGCCGGGGATGCCGGGCAGTGAGAGGACGGCGAGCAGGGCGAGCACCCCGCCGAAGAAAACCGCCCGCCGGTGTCTGGCTTCCATCGCGTCGGCCTACACCGCCCCGGCCGGCTCCCGACCGAGCCACCGAAGCACGAGGATGAGAACGGCCAGACCGGCCACGATCGAGATCCACGGGGACAGGCCGAACCCGGCCGGGATGCTCCCCAGTGCCATGGCGACGAACGCCACCACGATCGCGTAGGGGAGTTGCGTCCGGACGTGATCGACATGATCGCAACCCGATGCCATCGAGGACATCACCGTGGTGTCCGAGATCGGGCTGCAGTGGTCGCCGAAGATCGCCCCCGAGAGCACCGATGCCACCGCGCCCAGCAGCACGTGGTGCATCTCACCGGGATCGTAGCCTGCGGCGAGGGCCACCTGGTAGGCCGCCGGTACCGACAGCGGAACCAGGATGCTCATCGTGCTCCACGAGCTCCCGGTAGCAAAGGAGATCAGAGCGGCGAAGACGAAGATCAGCAGGGGCAGAAGGCGCGGGTCGAGATTCCCCGACAGCACCGCGGCCACGTAGTCGGCCGTCTCGAGCTCGCGACAGACGTCCCCGATCGCCCACGCCAGGGTCAGGATGACGAATGCGAGGAACATGCTCTTCATGCCCTCGATCCACGCCCGGATCGCGTCGCCGGTCTTGACCACCCCCTGGAGGCGGGCCATCAGAATCGCCACCGCGCAGCCGAACGCCGCGCCGTAGAGCAGCGACTTGAAGGAATCGCCGGCCGAGAAGACCCGGCCGAGGCCTTGCAGCCCGAGCCCGAAGAACGACGACGTCGCCAGCGGATCGCCGTCGACCGCAAGGGATGCGCGACCCGAGAGAAACTGGCTCGTGAAGGTGACCAGCAGCACCACCGCCACAGGGGCGGCGGCGTTGATCCATCGGGCCGGCTTGTTCTCCTCGGGAGTAAGGGCGGGCTGGTCGAAGTCGGTCAGCGGGACCGCCCCGTCCGCTACCAGTCGGCCGCCGGCGGCGCGGCGCTCGGCGCGGAGCATCGGTCCGAAGTCTCTTCCCGTCATCGCCACCATCCCGACGAACGCCAACGCCAGGATCGGGTAGAAACAGTACGGGATCGATTGCAGGAAGATCCAGTAGGCGTCCTCGCCCGAGCCGATGTCGGTGAGCGAGTCCCCGATCAGCGAGACCTCGAAGCCGATCCAGGTCGAGATCAGCGCGATACTGGCCACCGGAGCGGCGGTCGAATCCACGACGTAGGCCAGCTTCTCCCTCGAGATCTTCAGGCGGTCGGTGACCGGTCTCATCGTGTTCCCCACGACCAGGGTGTTGGCGTAATCGTCGAAGAAGATCGCGATCCCGAGCAGCCACGTGAAGACTTGCCCGCGCTTGCGGTCCGTGGCGCGGTGGGCCAGAGCATCGACCAGCCCTCGGGTCCCTCCGGAACGGGACATCACGCCGACCATGCCGCCCAGCAGCATCGAGAAGACGATGATCGAAAGGCGGTCGCGGTCGGCCAGCGCGCCGATCAGGTAGTGGTCGAGGGTTCGCAGAACGGCGGTGAACGGGCCGCCGAAGCCGATCCACGCCCCGATCCACACGCCGGCGAGAAGCGCCGGCACCACCTGGCGGAAGAGAATCGCGAGAAGGATCGCCAGCAGGGGAGGGACGAGCGTCAGCCAACCCACCGTGGGAGGGCTCGCTACGGAATCGCCGTCCGGTTCCGCCGCGACCCCGGGGGAGGCGACCAGCAGGCAACAGGCCAGCACGACGGCGGCGGCTACGACGCGGAAACGCGGCACGGCGCGATGCTAACACGGTCTCCGACGGAGTCGCTCGAATGGAGGGGCGGCGCGAGCCCCGAAGGCTAGCGTGCGTTCAGGACGAGGACGCTCAAGAGGATCGGAAGGTAGATCAGCGAATAGAAGAACACCCGGCGGGCTCGGACCTTCTGTCCCCGTTCCCCGAGTGCCGTGATTGACACGATCAAGAAGCCTGCACCCAGGATCGACGCGGTCACCAGGTAAGCCGTTCCGGTGATGCCCAGCGCTGCCGGCGCCAGACTCGCCACCACCAGCACAACCGTGTAGAGGAACATCATCCCCCGGGCCACGACCTCTCCGCGGGCCACGGGTAGAACCTGCATACCGCCTCGCTCGTAGTCATCCTCGAGGACGAGGGCGATGGCGATGAAGTGGGGAAGCTGCCACAAGAAGAGGATGCCGAACAAGGCCCAGGCCGGTGCGGTCAGGTCGGAGGTTGCCGCCGCCCAACCCATGAGCGGAGGGATGGCTCCGGGAATCGCCCCGATCTCGAGAGCCCTCGGCGAGTACCTCTTCAGCGGCGTGTACACGAGGACGTAGACGGTCAATGCTGCGAAGCCCAGCAGCGCCGTCAGCAGATTCGTCGCGAGCAGGAGTGCGGGCAGCGCCACGGCCGCCATCACGAGGGCCAGGGCGAGGGAACTCGTGGGGTCGAGCCTTCCCGCGGGCAGCGGCCGGTTGCAGGTGCGACGCATCAGGCCGTCGACGTCGCGCTCGATCCAGCAGTTGAGCATGTTGGCCGCACCGACCAGGACCGATGTAGCGGCGAGGAACAGCACGGAACGGGTCAGGCCGAGGCCGGCAGGAGCGAGCCACAGCCCCATGGCGGCGGTGAAGGCCACGAAGACCGTGATCCGGCCCTTGGCCATCTCCAGGACGTCGCGGATCACCGCAACCGCATCCCGCAGCGGCTGTTCCGGCCGCGCCCGAAGGACGGACTCACGGCCCATGGGGGTTGTCGGCGGTCGCACGGGTGCAGATTCCACGAAGCCCTCTGTCGATGTTCGGCCGGCGGATTCTAACCCATGGGCCCGGTGGGCCGCCAAACCAAGGCAATTCGAGGTCGCGGAAACAGGCGGGATGGCCTAATCTGATTCAGATCTCGAGGTCGAGGGGAGAACATGCGCATTGAATTCGCCGTAATCGTCACCCTGGGGGCGCTGGTCGCAGGACTCGGCGCGAGCCCGACGTCGGCCGCGGGGCAGCAGGCCGAGCCCCAAACCGAAGAGCACGCCGGGCACGGCCAAGACGGCCACGAGCACGATGCCACCGCGAGCCACTCCTTCGAGGATGTCGAGCGATGGACCCGGGTCTTCGACAATCCGGAGCGGGACGCGTGGCAGCTCCCCGAGACGGTAATCGAGTTCCTCGGCGTGGAAGAGGGTCACGTGGTCGCCGACCTCGGTGCCGGCACCGGGTACTTCACCGTCCGGCTCGCCCGCGCGGTCGGCGATACCGGACGTGTCCTCGCCGTCGATATCGAGCCCGCGCTGATCGAGCACCTCCGCCAGCGGGCCGAAGATGAGGATCTTCCCCAGGTCGATCCGATTCTCGGTGAGCCCGATGACCCCAAGCTCCCGGCGAAACAGGTGGACCTCGTGCTGGTCGTCGACACGTGGCACCACATCGACGATCGCATTTCGTACCTCGGCGACCTGTCGCAGGCTCTGAGCTCGGGAGGGAGGGTCGCCATCGTCGATTTCCACGAGGGCGAGCTCCCCGTCGGCCCGCCGCCCGGCCACAAGCTCAGCCGGGACGCGGTCCTCGAGGAGCTGACGGAGGCGGGATGGATCCTCGACGCCGAGAGCGAAGACCTTCCTTATCAATACCTGCTGGTCTTCCGGCCGCCGTCCTAGTCCGAGGCAACGAGATGGGAGAGAGAGCCTTGCGTCCGATCCAGGGAACGATCGCGAGCATCATCTTCGCGGCGGTTCCGCTCGTGGGGTGCGGCGGCGGACCCGACCCGGGTGGCGCGGCGACCGACGCTCACGCACGCGAGCAGTCCGAGGGCAAGCCTCGCGAAACGATCGCCGTGAAGGTCATGGAGATCGGTATCGAACCGGTCTCGGCCGTCTACTCCACCAGCACGACCCTTCGCGCCGACCGTCAGGCCACCGTCATCGCGCGAACCTCCGGCATCATCCGTCAGCTGCTCGTCGAGGAGGGCGATCGTGTCTCCGAGGGACAATCGCTCGCCGTCCTGGAGGACGACGAGCAGAAGATCGAGGTCGAGCGGACCCGGGCGAGCTACGAGATCGAGGAGCAGGAGTTCGCGCGTGCGCGCGCGCTCCACGAAGACGAGCTCTTGAGCAACGAGGCCCACGAGGCTGCACGCCGCGAGCTCGAAGACGCCCGGTACGCCAGGTCTCTCGCGGAGCTGGAGCTCGAGAGAACCGAGATCCGGGCGCCATTCTCCGGAAAGATCGTCACACGGCACCTCGACGTCGGCGCCACCGTGGCCAACGGCGTCGCGGTCTACGAGCTCGCCGACCTCGATCCGCTGTACGCCGACGTCAACGTTCCGGAACGTCACGTGGGGCGCCTGTCGCCCGGTCAAGTGGTGCGACTGGTCGCGGACGCGTCCGAGTCCACGGCGCGAGCCACCATCGAGCGGATCGCGCCGGCGGTCGATCCCGCGACCGGAACGGTCAAGGTGACCTTGACCGTGGACGGTTCGACCCGTCTCCGGCCCGGGGCGTTCGTCCGCGCCGAGATCGTGACCGAGACCCATGACGATGCGGTGGTGGTGCCGCGCTCGGCGCTGGTCGCCGAGGGCCGCCACTGGAATCTCTTCCGGTTCAACGCCGAGGCGGAGGAAGTCGAGCAGGTCGAGGTCGTTCTGGGCTTCGAGGAGGGCGACCGCGTCGAGATCGTCGGGGTTGTGGGAGATACCGCCGCGGTCGCGCCGGGAGACCGGGTCGTGACCGTCGGCGCGCCGGCGCTGAGCGACGGAGCGGCCGTGCGGCTCGTCGGAGACGAACTCGCCACCGAAGAAGAGGACGCCGCGGGTGACCCTGCCTGAGGGTTCGGTCCGTCGTCCGGTGACGGTGCTCGTCGCGACCGTTGCCGTCACGGTCTTCGGGTACCTCGCCGTCACCCGTCTTCCCGTCGAGTTGCTGCCGAATCTCTCGTACCCGAGCCTGACGATCCAGACCGTCTACCCCGATGCGGCGCCCCTGTCCGTCGAGCAGTTCGTCACCCGCCCCATCGAGGAATCCGTCGGCGTCGTTCCGGGGGTTCGCGACATGCGGTCGACCTCGCGGGCGGGCCTGTCGGAAGTCACCCTGGAGTTCGACTGGGACGAGAACATGGACTTCGCCGCCATGGAGGTCCGTGAGCGGCTCGGGATCGTGGAATTGCCGCGGGAAGCCGAACGATCGCGGGTGCTTCGCTTCGATCCCGCGCTCGACCCCATCGTTCGCGTCGGTTTGAGCGGCGACCGCTCCCTCGACGATCTGTGGCAGGTCGCGGACCGCTGGATCAAGCCACGCTTCGAGGCGGTCACCGGCGTTGCCGCCGCCAAGATCCGGGGCGGCCTGGAACCGGAAATCCTGGTGGAAGCCGATGAGGACCGGCTGGCCGCCCTGGGCCTGACCCTCGACGATCTCGCCGTGGCGCTCCGGGCGGAAAACGTCAATCAGCCCGGCGGGACGCTTCGCGATTTCGGGGCGGTCTACCTCGTCCGGACCTTCCACGAGTTCGATGATCTCGAGCAGATCCGGCGCACCGTGGTGCGCGAGACCCGGGCGGGGCGGGTTCGTGTCGAGGACATCGCCGAGGTGCGGCGCGGGCACCGGGATCGGGAGATCATCGCCCGCAGCGACGGTGGCGAGGTCGTCGAGCTTGCCCTTCACCGCGAGGGCTCGGCCAACACCGTGGCGGTCTCGCGGGCCATCGAGATCGAGGTGGACGCTCTTCGCGAGGAATTGCCCTCCGACCTCCGCCTGGTCGTGCTGACCGACCAGGCGCGGTACATCTCCGATGCCATCGGTCAGGTGTGGTCGGCGGCGGTGATCGGCGGCATCCTGGCCGTGATCGTCTTGTTCTTCTTCCTGAGAGACCCGCGGGCGACGGCGATCGTCGCGGTCACCATTCCGGTGTCGGTGCTGGCGACCTTCCTCCCGATGAGCCAGTTCGGGGTGACGCTGAACATCATGTCTCTCGGAGGGTTGGCGCTGGGCATCGGAATGCTGGTCGACAACTCGATCGTGGTCCTCGAGGCGATCGACCGCTGGAGGCGGCAAGGGTACCCACGCCCCGCGGCGGCGGTGGCGGGCGCCGGGGAGGTCGCGGGCGCGGTCACCGCGGCGACCCTGACGACGATCTGTGTTTTTCTCCCGATCCTGTTCGTGCGCGGGATCGCCGGTCAGTTGTTCTACGACCTCGCCGTGACCGTCTGCCTTTCGCTGCTCGCCTCTCTGCTCGTGTCCTTGACCCTGATCCCGTCGATCGCGGCGTGGGAAGATCGTGGATCGCGTATCACGGAGACCCTGTTTCGCTGGGACCAGGGGCGCGTCGAGCGTGAGCGCCTGCCCTTCACCTTTCGAGCGGGTCCGCTGGAGCTTCCCCCACTGGGTAACGGCAGACATGGGTTCAGCATCGCGCTGACGGCGCTCGCTTTCGTTCCGCGCATCGTCTTCGCCGGGCTGTTCATGCTGCTGGGCGGGGCCTGGTGGCTGCTCGTCCGGGCATTCTCCGCGGTGACCTGGCCGGCGGCCAAGCTGGTGGAGTCGGTCGGGAAGGTCTATCCCTCGGTTCTGACCGCGGCGGTTCGCGTGAGGTGGGGGGTCGTTCCGCTGACCTTCGTGCTGCTGTTCGGCGCCCTGGTCGTGATTCCGAGCCTCGGCACCCAGCTGGTTCCCGATTTGGCGCAGGGCGAGTTTGCCTTTCGGATTCGCCTGCCGGAGGGCACGCCCATCGAGACGACGGCGCAGGTGGTGGAACGAATCGAGGCGCCGCTGATCGGGGACCCGCGATTCTCCCGTGTGTTCTCCGTGGTCGGCAGCCTGCCGTCCGCGGCCTCCGGCCAGCAGCAGCAGGGCGAAAATCTCGCTCAGATCAACTTCGTTCTCGCGGAGATCTCCGACGCCGCCGGTGAACGGGCAGCCGTCGATCGCGTGCGCGAGGTCCTGTCGTTGTTCCCCTCCGCCGACACGGAGCTCGTCCACCCCTCGGTGTTGACGCTCAAACCGCCGATCGCGGTCCACGTCTTCTCCGAGGATCTCGAGACTCTCGAAAACGCGGCGGGGGAAGTCCTCACAGCCCTTCACGAGTTGCCGTACCTGCGCGATGTCGCATCCACCGCCGAGCCGGGGAGCCCCGAGATCCGCATCGAGGTCGATCGCGAGAAGGCGGCGGCCCTGGGGGTCCCGGCCGAGTTCCTCAGCCGCTCGCTGCGACGACAGATCCAGGGCGAGGTGGTCGGCAAGTTCCGGGAAGAGGAGGAACGTCTCGATATCCGGCTCCGGGCCGCGGAGGCCTACCGTACCCGCGCCTCACGGGTCGAGGACCTCCGCCTGCGTCTCGAGGACGGTACCGCCGTCCCCGTGTCGGCCCTCGCGACGGTCGAGGTCGATCGGGGGCCCGCCGCCATCCATCGCGTCGGCGGCTCGCGGGTCGCCGAGCTGACCGCCCGGACCTCCGCCACCGACCTGGGATCGGCCCTGGACGCCGTCCGTGAGCTTCTGGCCGGGCTCGCGCTGCCATCGGACGCGATGGCAGGGCTTGCCGGGCAGGAAGAGGAGCTGAAGACCTCGTTCGACAGCCTCAAGCTGGCCCTCGGTCTCGCGATTTTTCTGGTCTACGTCGTGATGGCGGCGCAGTTCGAGTCTTTGTTGCACCCGTTCGTGATCCTGCTGGCCGTACCGATGGGAATCATCGGTGTCGTGGTCACGCTCCTGATGACCTCGACCGCCGTCAGCGTTCTGGTTCTGATCGGTTCGGTGATGCTCTCGGGTATCGTGGTCAACAACGCCATTGTGCTCGTCGACGCCATCAACCGGCGACGGCGCGCCGAGGGACACGAGGTGGACGACGCGATTCTGGAGGCGGGCAAGGAACGGTTGCGTCCGATCCTGATGACCACCACCACGACCGTTCTTGCGCTTCTTCCCATGGCCCTGGGCCTCGGCGCCGGCGACGAGCTTCGTGCTCCTCTCGCGATCACCGTGATCGGGGGCCTGCTGGCCGCTACCGCGCTGACCCTCATCGTCACGCCCTGTCTCTATCGAATCCTCTCCGGTGGTGATCGACAACGCCCGGCGACGAGCGCTGAGGCTCCATCCGGGCTCGCGGCAGGTCCCGCCATTCCGGAGGCAAAGTGAAGCTCACCGATTTTCCCGTCAATCGGCCGGTCGCCACCCTGATGCTGCTGGTGGCCCTCGTCGTCCTCGGGATCGTCAGTGCCTTCCAGCTGCCTCTGGGTTTCTGGCCGACGGTGGAACGCCCGGAGATCCAGGTCACGATTCCGTTTCCCGGTAGCCATCCCCTGGAGGGTCTCCGCGAGATCGCCGAGCCCATCGAGGAGGAGCTGGCAGCGATTCCGGATATCGAGGGTATCGAGAGCGACGTGAGGTCGGGTGAGGTCGATGTCCAGGCGTCCTTTGCGCCCAGGGCCGACGTCGATCTCAAGAAGATGGAAGTCCGCGAGGCAGTGGAACGCGCCCGCGCCCGCTTGCCGGACGACATCGGGTTCATCCGCATTGAAGGCCACGGTCACGGCATCGAGCGTAGCGGCGCGATTCTCCAGGGTCGGATCTCCGCCGACCGAAATCTCTCCGAGTCGTGGGAGCTCCTCGATCGCCGGATCCGTAGGCCCCTCGAGCGCATCAAGGGCATCGCGCGGGTCGACCTGTATGGTGTCGAGCCGCAGGAGGTTCGCGTCGACCTCGATCTCGACGCCTTGCGGAGCCACGGCTTTCAGCCTGGAGACATCATCACCGCGATCAACCGCGAGAACCTCGACCTCGATCTCGGCGTCGTGCGCGGCGACCTGCTGAGCTACAACGTGCGGTCCCTGGCGAGATTCCGTGACGTCGAGGTTCTGGGCAATCTGCGGTTGGGTGACGCGGGCGTGCGGCTGCGGGACGTCGCGCGAGTCGAGCTGCGGGAGCCTCGGTTGCCGTACGGCCGCCATCTTCACCGCCGATTCGCCATCGGGATCGACGTCTACGCCGAGCCGACCGCCAGCGTCGTCGACCTCCACGACCGCATCATGGTGACCGTCGAGGAGATCCAGCAGGATCCGGAGCTGGCCGGCATCCGGCTTCTGGTGTGGGAGAGCGCCGGGGAACAGATCCGTGTGGCCCTCCGCGGCCTCAGGGACGCCGGGATCTTCGGCGGCATCCTGGCGATCACCGTGCTGTATTTGTTCCTGCGACGGTGGAAGACGACCCTCGTCATCGCCGCCGCGATTCCCTTCTCGATCCTGGTGACCTGCGCCGGCATGTTCCTGCTCGGTACGGAGCTGAACCTGATCAGCATGGTCGGTCTGATGATGGGCGTCGGCATGATGGTGGACAATGCCGTCGTCGTCATCGAGAACATTCACCGTCTGGAGCAGGGCGGGATGCCCGCCCCGGTCGCGGCCAAGCGCGGCGCCGGGGAGGTGGCACTGGCGGTCGTGGCCGCGACCGCCACGACCTTGATCGTCTGGGCGTGGGTGTTGTTCGAAGAACCGAACGAGATGAAGGCGCAGGTCGGGGGCGCGGCGCTACCGATCTGCCTGGCGGTCACCTGCTCGCTGATCATCTCCTTGACCTTCATCCCTCTGGCGGCCTCGCGGTTCAAGCCCCACAAGGGTGTCCGGCCCGGGTTCCTGTCGACCCGCGTGGTGCCGGCCTACCGGCGGCTGCTGGGTTGGACCTTCCGGCACCGCTTCGTGACCCTGGTAGGACTGCTGCTCCTGGCGGGAACCGCCGCGATCCCCATCACGTTGATCGAGAAGGCGCCGGAGCCCAAGACGGTGAACCGGTTTGCCGCCATCTTCTACGAGATCCACGATCCCTCGACGAAGGAGGTCCTCGAGGGATACGTCAACCAGGTCGAGGCGTGGGTCGAGTCTCGCCGGGATGAGCTGGGATACGAGAGCATGTACTCCTGGTTCAGCGAGCGAGGCCCCGATGTGATGACCTGGGTCTATCTCCCCAAGGACGAGCTGACCGAGGAAGCGCTCAAGGCGCTGCAAACCAAGCTCAAGGTGGATCTCCCCACCATCGCGGGCGTCACGCTGACCATCGGCGACCGGGATTGGTGGAGGCACGGACGTCGAGGAGGCAAGCGTCTCGCCAGCGTCGCGCTCCACGGTCACGATCCGGAACACCTCGAGACCGTGGCACGTCGGGTCGAGGATCGCCTGCGCGGGCTACCGGACGTCGTCGAGGTTCTGGGCCCGAGCATCCGCGGCACGAAGGAGGTTCGCCTGGTGGTCGATCCCGCCAAGGCCCACGCCTTCGGTGTCACGCCTCGTGAGGTCGCCCAGGCTGTCGGCTTCGCCTTTCAGGGGCGGCGTCTGCGCCGTTTCGAGGGGCCGAACGGTGAGATCGAGCTCATGGTGGGTATCCCCGAGGAGGCTCAGCCTGGGCTGGTGACCCTCGAGGATCTTCCTCTGCCCGTGGAGCATGGTGGAACGGTGCCGTTGAGCTCGGTGGCGGAGCTGGAACTGACCCGGACGCCGCCTCGAATCCGTCGCGAGGACCGCATGACCACCGCGTGGGTCAGCGTGGAGTTCGACGAAGAGAAGGTGCCGAACACCGAGGCGGCGAAGGCCCGCATCGAAGCCTCGATGGAGTCCTTCGAGCTTCCCGACGGCTATGCGTGGAGCTGGGGGCGGTGGGGGCGCGATCGAGACGACGCCCTGGACACCATGCTGCGTGGCGTCCTGCTCTCACTTCTGGTCGTCGTCTTGCTGATGGCCGCCTTGTTCGAGTCGTTCACCCAGCCGCTGGCCATCATCATCACGCTTCCGATGGCATTCTTCGGCGCCTTCTGGGCGTTATGGTTGCTCGACTTCGTGCTGGATCCGGTCGCCTTCTTTGGCGTCATCCTGTTGATAGGGATCGTGGTCAACAATGGCATCGTGATGGTGAACCACGTCAACGCGCTCCGGCGCCACGGACGCGAACGGGTCGAGGCGTTGATCGAGGGCTGTGGCGACCGTCTCCGCCCCGTCCTGATGACCGCCATCACCACGATCTTCGGCATCCTCCCGCTGGGCTTCAGCGCCTTCACCGTCCGCGGCGCCCCGATGGGCTCCCTTTCCACCGTGATCGCCGGTGGCCTGGCGACCTCGACCTTGTTCACGCTGATCGGCTTGCCGGTCTGGTACACCATGATCGAGGACATAGGCTCGATGGTCACGCGACTCCTGCCACGCTGGAAAAATAGACCCCCCAAGACCGAAACCAGCGGCCTGATGACCGACTGAAAGTCAGGTCTGCCACACAGCCCTGTCCCTCCCAGCGGTCCTTTGAAATCGACGGTCCGGGTCACAGATTTTCGAGCGTTCGCAGGCCCGGGATTCGAGCACGGCACAGCCCGTATCGCCCGGCGATTTCAGCGGTCGCAGGGAGGGACAGGGCTGTGTGGCGGACCTGACGCGCCTTGCCAGTCACCACCGCTCACGAAATCTACGATCGGGAATCCGGAGGAGGTATCTCCGGGGGTCGGTCCGGTTCGCAGCACACCCACCCCCCACCCAGCGGTCCTTTGAAATCGACGGTCCGGATCACAGAATTCGGCGCGTTGACAGGCCTTGTGTTCCAGCACGGCGCGGCCCGTGCCGCCCGGGGGTTTGTGCGGGGGGGGGGGGGGGGGGGGGGGGGGGGGGGGGCGGGGCGGCCCCCCCGGGGACCGCCGCCCGGGTAC
>Ga0316187_10000325_pt1 | contig 36076 bp, 30 predicted proteins | sample CroRivburrow1_MG_FD_204927 | JGI IMG/M metagenome (GOLD analysis project Ga0316187, IMG submission 204927) | Coastal sediment microbial communities from Maine, United States - Cross River worm burrow 1 | ecosystem: Environmental > Aquatic > Marine > Coastal > Sediment | place: USA: Maine... | reverse complement strand
CACTGGCTCAATTGGCGTACTGGACTGGAGCTGGGGGCGGCCCGGGAGAAGGTCCGAGTGGCCAGGGCTCTGGGGGAGCTACGACTCCTGTCTGAGGCGATGCGCTGCGGGGAGCTCTCCTACTCCAAGGTCCGGGCTCTGACACGTGTGGCCACAGCCGAGAACGAGGCAGAGCTCTTGGAGTTTGCCCAGGTCGGCACCGTCGCTCATGTGGAGACGCTCGTGCGGGCCTGGCGAAGAGTCGATCGACGAGACGAACTGGAGCACGAGAACCTGCGGCACGCCAGCCGCTACCTTCAGGCCTACACGGATGAAGACGGCATGGTTGTCCTGCGGGCCCGGTTGGACCCGGAGGCTGGCGCTGCTGTACTGAAAGCTCTGGAAGAGGCAGAGCAGGTGCTCTACGACAAGGAGCGGGAGACGAAGGACGAGCGGGGCGACGGAGTCCCAGTTGGCCAACGAAGAGCGGATGCCCTGGGTCTAGTCGCCGAGAGTGCGCTCGCTTCTGGCCTGGACAAAGGCACCCGCGGTGACAGGCTGCAGGTGGTGGTCCACGTAGACAGCCAGGTTCTGGAAGACCCGAGTCAGTCCGGAGTGTCCATGCTCGAGGACGGCACAGACGTTTCCGCGGAAACGTCCCGGCGCCTCAGTTGCGATGCCGGCAAGGTGGTCATGCAACACGACTCCGAGGGCAAAATCCTCGATGTCGGCCGCCGAACACGCACGATTCCCACCGCAATTCGCCGGGCACTGACCGCCAGAGACGAAGGTTGCCAGTTTCCGGGGTGTGGATTGAAGTATTGCGAGGCTCATCACCTGAAACACTGGGCCAACGGAGGGAAAACGAGTCTCGACAACCTGGTTCTACTCTGCCGCCGCCATCATCGGGCCGTTCACGAGGAGGGATACCAGATCGAGCACGCCTCCAACGGCGAGCTGCGCTTCTTCCGACCGCAAGGTTGGAAGATCCCGACGGTGCCGCCGCCAACACGCCTGTTCCGGGATCCACTCGAGGAGCTCTCGACTCTCCTCGACGAAGAGGGCGTCTCGATCGACGCCAGCACGGGCTTTCCAACCTGGGACGGCGAGAGGCTCGACCTCAACTGGGCGGTCCAAGGCTACCGGCAGCTGTAGACATCCCGACGTTTCCGCGGAAACGTCTCCGCAACACCAGAAAGGTCTCCAGAATCGGCTGGCACCTCTCCGGATTCGGCTGGCACCTCTTCCGCTGGGACCCCGACGAACCTCCACCAACTGATTCGGTCACGCTTCTGGAGCAATGGCCACCACGTTTCCGCGGAAACGTGTCCGCACGATCGTCACGGCTACAGAATCGGGTGGCACCTCGGCGGGACGTTAAAGGTGAGGGCGCTTGAATCTCTGACTGCGCTTTGGCTCCGATGGTTTCAGAGGTTTGGCGAGGGTCCTCCAGGGGGTTCTTGCAGCGGAAGGGAGGAAAGCCCCCTGGGGGACCCCGACGAACCTCCACCAACTGATTCGGTCACGCCTCTGGAGCAATGGCCACCACGGGTCCGACAGATTCACAGAGCGAGGCGGAGACCGGTTGCCGCCCGCTCCTACCCGCCCCACCCCGGCGGGTGTTTCCCCGTCGGGGAGAATCGGATAGACAGATGTCATGCATGCTCGGGTTCGGAAGCTGACCCTGGTCGCTGGCTTCCTGCTGGCCTCGAGCGCGTACGCCCAGGCGGTCCTCACTCTCGAGCTCGGCTACTCGAACCCCGGCGCCAGGAGCCTCGGTTTCGGGGGCGCCTTTGTCGGCCTGGCCGACGATGCCACGGCGGCCTACGCCAATCCGGCCGGCCTGACCCAGCTCACCCGCCCGGAGATCTCCATCGAGGGACGGTCGTGGAGTTATGCGACTCCATACGTCTTTGGCGGCCGCGCCAGTGGCAATCCAACCGGAATCGGCATCGACACCACACCGGAGCTGCGCTGGGGAGAGTCCACGGCCGACTTCACCGGGCTCTCCTTTCTCTCCTACGTCCACCCGCTGAAGAACTGGTCGCTGGCGATCTACCGCCATCAGCTCGCCAGGTTTGCCTCGGCTTTCACCACCAATGGGCTCTTCGCCGAAGGCTCGACCTATCTCGACACCGACCGCTGGATCGACAGGCCTGGCTCCACAAACCTCGGTGTGGTCAGCTGGGGCTTCGCTGCCGCCCGTCGCATCAACGACTCGTTCAGTCTCGGTCTAGCGATGAGTTATCTGCAGGTCGATCTCGACCTGGAAACCACGGCCTATCTTCCCGACGACAACACTCTAGAGGCTTTCTTCTCGGCCAATTCCTATCTTCCGGAGCGCTCGCCGTGGCGCACCTCGACTCGAGTGCACGACTCGACCGTCGACTTGGCGTTGGGCTTCCTCTGGCGCGCAACCGAGCGTTGGCGCGTGGGCGGCTTCGCGCGCTCGGGATTCGACGTCCCTGGCCAGTGGGATGGCTGGCCCGGTCCAGCCGCATCGCCCGACAACCCGAGGGAGTGGCACTTCTCCGGCACCTGGCAGTTTCCGCCGGTTCTCGGGCTCGGCTGTGCCTATACCTCTCCGAGCCGGCACCTGACCGTCAGCTTCGAGTGGGACTACGTGGTCTATTCATCGATCCTCGAGGGCGACCCCGACGAAGCGATTCCAGATGCCCATGAGCTGCATCTGGGCGGTGAGTACGCCTTTCTCCGGAGCCATCCCGTCCTCGCCCTGCGGCTCGGCATCTGGCTCGACCCGGACCATCGCATCCGGGCCACGACGGGAGACGACCTGTTTCGAGCGGTCCTCTCACCGGGCTCCGACAACCTGCACTACGCCTTGGGCTTTGGGGCGGCTTTCAAGCAGATCCAGATAGACCTTGGGGCCGATTTCTCAGATCTTCGCGACACCCTCTCGCTGTCGGCGATCTACTCGTTCTGATCGCCACCTCGCGGCTAGGGCGAGACGACCTCCCTGCACCGATTCCGCCGACCAGATTCTGCTCCGACCGGAGTGCGCTGAACCGCTAGCCCGAATCGAGCCAGCCTCGGTCGCGATACGGCGGATAGCGGCGTAGCAGTCGCCGTCGATCGACAAACATCCACCAAAGTGGAAGAGCGAGAGCGAGAGCGATGTAGGCGGAGAGGTAGCCGACGACGAGGCGATCGGGGATGGCCGGCCAGCGCATCACCAACCAGGGTATCCAAGCGGTGAGCAGCGTCGCCAGCGACAGTACGATCAGCCGCCCCTCTCGCCAGGCAACCAGCGAGAACGCCGCACCGAGGACTGCCGCGAGCGTGAAAACAAGCAGGATCGGCCGACGATACAGCCAAGCCAATCCGGAGTAAACCCAGGTGTGCGTCGGGATCCAGTTCAGCAGGACGGCACCCAGCAGGATCAGACCGCAGCAGAAGAAGGAGGCGTAAGCGATGCTCCGCCAACGCATCTCCCGCGGCAGGAAGGCCGGGTGCAGGTGCTTCAATTCGATGCGCTCGGCCAGAGACATGCTGATCTCCGTCTAGGAGCCATCGCTCGAGGTCCAGCAGAACAGGTAGGCGGTCATCGGCTCGAGCTCGGCCAGGGGCCGATAGGCACTCGAATCGACAGGCGCCGCCGTCCCGCCGGCGAGAAGCTCCTCGGGCGACACCTCGGGCTCGAGCCTTTCGGGTGACATCAGGAGATCGTACTCACGAATCTCCTCTTCGCTGAGATTGACCACCACGAGAATCCTCTCCTCGTCGGTGCTGCGCTCGAAGGCGTAGATTCGATCGTCGCCGGTCTCCACCGGCGAGAAATCACCGACGCGCAACGCCGGATGCCGGTTTCGAAGGCGGATCACGTGGCGATAGTGCCAGAGCAGCGACTCACGGTCGGCACTCTGCAGATTCACGTTGACTCGGTTCGCCTCGAGAGGAAGATCCTGCCAGGGCTTCTTGGAGGAGAACCCTCCATGCTTCTCAGAGGACCACGGCATCGGTTTTCTCAGGCTCGGATCGGGCTTGGTGCCTTCGACGCCGATCTCTTCACCGTAGTAGAGAAACGGCACACCGGGGCTCGTGAGCAGAAGGGTCGCGGCCAGTTTGGCCCTGTCGACCCGACCGTCGAGCACCGACATGACTCTCATCTGGTCGTGGTTGCTCAAGAACGTAGCGGCGCGGCCATCGGGGAAGGTCTCCCAGACCTCCGATGCCTCGGCCTTCAGAGCCGCCGCACTTCCGGATTTGACGGCCTCGGGGATCTCCCGCGCCAAAGCGAACTGGAACGTCAGATCGAGCTCGTCCGGGCCGTAGCTGGCGACCACGGCAGTCTCTGCCCAGACTTCGCCGACGGTCATGACTTCCGGGTGATCCGTTTTCAGAAACCTCTGATACCCGCGCAGCCAGTCGTGAGTCTCGGGGGTGTCCTCCTGCACGGCGCCGTCCTCGATCAGGTGCCGTATCGCGTCGAGCCGAAAGCCGTCGGCGCCCATCTCCTCGATCCAGAAGCGGCTGACCTCCTGCATGGCGCGGGTGACTTCCGGGCTGCGGTAGTCGAGGTCGGGCATGCCGGACCAGAAGATTCCGTAATAGCTCAGGTGGTTGAAGTGCCGCCAGCCACGCTGCCACCAGAGCGCCCGATGCCATACCGGTTGACCCCAGGGACCGAGGTAGTCGTGCGGCTCGTAGGACCAGATGTACCAGTCGTGATAGGGCGACCGTTCCCTCCAGGCGTCACGAAACCAGGGATGATCGCTCGAGGTGTGATTCAGCACCAGATCGACAATGACGCGGATGCCCCGTCGATGCGCCTCGCCGACGAGGCGTCTGAAGTCTGCGTTGGTGCCGTAGTCCTTCTCGATGGCGCGGTAGTCGGTGACGTCGTAGCCGTGGTAGCTCGGCGACTGCATCACGGGCATGAGCCAGATGCCGCCGACCTCGAGATCTCCATCCGTCTCGGGATCGCCGTCGTTGAGATAGTCGAGGTGCTCGATCAGACCCTGAAGATCGCCGACCCCGTCATCGGCGCGGGCACCCGCCGCCGAGTCCGCGAACGAGCGGACGAAGATCTCGTAGAAGACCACCGAGCGCCACCACGGCTGCCCCATGTCGACCGCCTCGGGCGCCGGCGGCTGGGCCGGGGACACGGCAAGCTGTTCCGGTGCTGAGGGAGCCCTGCCGCCACAGCTGAGCACCAGTGAGGCGGCAACCGCAACAGCCACGAGACGACGGCAACGGTCGATCTGTCCCATGATCGTGCCGAACGTATCGGTCCCGGGCTCGCCGATCAAGGGACCAGGCGACACGAAGGTGAACTCAGGCTACTTTCGGCGAGCATTCCGTTACACTCGCTCGGTGATGGCCGGCAAGCTCTGTCCAAAGGTCATTCTCGAGGGGACGCGGCTGACGCTGAAGACCGAGATCGCCTTCGCGCTCAACGAGAGCCCGGGGTTCGTCGGTCCCCGCGCCTATCGCTACCACTCCCCGATCGTCTCGGCCGAGTGGTGTGGGTTCACCAACGTGCCGTGGGGTCGAGGTCTGATCAACTTCCTTCCTGAGGAGCAGGATCAGGCGATGGAGACCTTCGCCACCTGGATGCGGTTGTTCGAGTTGCTGCGCTACTACTCGTGGATCGTCGACCGCTTCCACCTCTCCACCCGCCTCTATCAACTCGCCGAGCAAGGCATCGACTACGACTTCGAATGGCTCGAAGAGCGACTGGCGGCCGTCGGGTTTCATCTCGTGATCTGCGTGCGCTCGGCAGAGTCCTTTGCCGAGGCGCGGGAGGAGCGACTCAGGGTCTCGGGTAAGCCGTCGCAATACGACGACCTCGAGAAGTTCGTGCGCGAGCAAGAGAGACTCCTCGAGCTGTCCGAGAGCTCTCTTCTACCGCATCGAATCGTCGACGTCTCGGATGGTGAGATGCCTCGCATCACGGGTGAGATCGAATCCTGGATGTCTGAAACCGGAGGGTTATGGGCAACCTGACTGAACGGATACTCGTGGCAGATATCGGGGGTACCCATATCCGCTTCGGACTCGCCGATGCAGAGCAGGGCGTGCGGCGGCAGAGCACTCTCTACTGTGCCGATTACTCGTCGCCTGCCGCGGCGGCCGAGGAGTACCTGAATGGACTGGACAGCTCTCAGCGCCCAGACAAAGGGGTCTTCGCAATCGCCTCACCCGTTACCGGCGACCGGGTGGAGATGACGAATCACGTCTGGGATTTCTCGATCGAGGAGACCCGCCGGCAGCTCCAGCTCTCTACGTTGCGCGTCGTCAATGATTTCACCGCCCTGGCTCTGTCGCTGCCGATTCTCGAGCCGGAGGAATTGCGGCGGGTCAGGGAAGGAGAGCGGCAGGCCGGCGCCCCTCTAGCCCTGCTGGGACCGGGCACCGGCCTCGGGGTCTCGGGGCTGGTGCCCGCGCAGGGGAAGTGGTGGCCCCTCAGCACCGAGGGTGGACACCGCGACCTGGCGGCGACCAGCGAACGCGAGTGGCAGGTGGTGCAGATCCTGCAGCAGCGGTTCGGCCGCGCTTCAGCGGAGCGGGTGCTGTCCGGCCCGGGACTGGTCAACCTCTATCAGGCCCTCTGCGAGCTGTCGGGGGTCGAACCGTTGGAGTCGAGGCCACGGGATGTGGAGCACCGGGCACGCGCCAGCGCCGACTCTCTGGAGGCCGAGGCGACAAGACTCTTCTCGGGCTGGTTGGGTGCCGTGGCCGGCGACCTCGCCCTGACGCTGGGCGCCAGAGGTGGCGTCTTTCTGGCCGGTGGCATCCTGCCGAAAATGGGAGCGGTCTTCGACGAAGCTCTTTTTCGCCAGAGGTTCCTGGCCAAGGGTCGCTTCCGAGACTACCTCGAGCCGATCCCTGTCGATCTGATCGTGCACCGCACGGCGGCGCTGATCGGGGCAGCACAAGTTCTGGAGCTCGAGCGATGAGCCATCACCAGGATCGAATCAGATAGGCTTTCCAGCATGGCTCTTCAGATCTCGAAGCAGGTGCGTCCGCGTCTCGACCTCGAGCAGGAGTCGTGGTTCATCCCCGGCAAGGTTCGACTCCCCGATGTGCGCGCCGCGAGACTGCTCGCCTGGCGGGTCAACGAGGCACTGGGAGAATCCGAGCGCGAGCGCGCCGGAGTCAGCGGCGGTGCCATGCGGGCGCTGGACCTGATCGAAGAAGCTCTGCAGCGCATCGCAAGACACTATCTGAAGACCAGAGACCCGTCTCTGATCCGTCACGCTCGGGAAGGACTCGCTGCAACGCTCGGCCAAGCATCTCTCGACGAGACGCTGAAGGAGTTCAACGAGGAGTATCTCGGGGGCTCTCCGATCTCGAGCGACGAAGCTGTCCTCGAGCTGCTGATTCTCTGGATCCTGCACAACAATCCAGCTGCCCGGTCGATCACCCGGGTGCTCCACGAGAGCCCCCTCCTGGAGCGTCCCCAGTTCCAACAGGCAGTGGAGTCCCTGACGGGGCTTTTGGAAGCCGAAGAGCTACCGGCAACGGCAGGTGGTGAGCGCCTGCTGGACCTGCTGCTGGGACCCCAGCGTGCCTCCCCCGATTCCCTTCTTGGTCAGCTGCAGTTTCTCCTCCGCCAGTGGGGCGAGCTTCTGGCTGACTACCGGAGCGAGCTGCAAGCGGGTCTCGACCTGTTCGCCGAAGAGCTGGCGCCCAGATTCGGCGGCGGCCCCGGACCGGCAGAGGCTCCGGTCCTGTCCTTTGGGGACGACGACCAGGTTCGTTACAGCAGCGACCGCAACTGGATGCCGAGTCTCGTCCTGCTGGCGAAAAACGTCTACGTCTGGCTGGACCAACTCTCGAAGCGCTATGGGACCCCGATGCGGCATCTGGACGAGATTCCCGACGCCGAGCTGGCCGGCATCGCGGCGCGAGGCATCTCCGGGCTCTGGCTGATCGGTGTCTGGGAGCGCAGCATCGCATCCCAGCGTGTCAAGCAGATGTGCGGCAATCCCGAGGCCGTTGCGTCGGCCTATTCCCTACGGCGCTACAAGATCGCAGACGAGCTCGGTGGCGAGGCGGCGCTGCAGCGGCTCGAGAAGAAGGCCTGGGACCACGGCGTTCGTCTGGCCGCCGACATGGTCCCCAACCACATGGGCATCGACTCGGACTGGGTTCTCGAGCACCCCGACTGGTTCCTGGGAGGTACCGAGTGCCCGTTCCCCTCCTACTCGTTCGACGGTCCCGATTTCTCGCCGGATCCGTCGGTCGGTATCTACCTCGAGGATCACTATTTCGATCGCTCGGACGCTGCAGTGGTCTTCAAGCGAGTCGACCATGGAACCGGTGAGGCGCGCTTCATCTATCACGGCAATGACGGCACCTCGATGCCGTGGAACGACACGGCACAGCTCGACTACCTCGACCCGAGAGTTCGGGAAGCGGTGCTGGAGAACATCCTCGATGTGGCCCGGCGTTTTCCGGTGATTCGCTTCGATGCGGCGATGACCCTGACCAAGCGGCACTACCAACGTTTGTGGTTCCCCGAGCCCGGCACGGCGGGTGCGATTCCCTCACGGGCGGAACGCGGCATGACCCGCGAGGCATTCAATCACCGGATGCCGGAGGAGTTCTGGCGCGAGGTGGTCGATCGGGTATCGGCCGAGCTGCCGGACACGCTCCTGCTGGCCGAGGCGTTCTGGCTGATGGAGGGGTACTTCGTCCGCACCCTGGGCATGCACCGGGTCTACAACAGCGCTTTCATGAACATGCTGCGCGATCAGGAGAACGACAAGTACCGACGCCTGCTCAAAGAGACGCTGGAGTTCGATCCTCAGATCCTGCAGCGCTACGTCAACTTCATGAGCAACCCGGACGAGCAGACTGCGGTGGACCAGTTCGGCAAGGAAGATCGCTATTTCGGCGTCTGCGTCCTCATGGCGACCCTGCCCGGTTTGCCGATGTTCGCCCACGGACAGTTCGAGGGCTTCGCCGAGAAGTACGGCATGGAGTATCGACGAGCCTACTGGGGAGAAGAAGCCGATGCGGGCTTGATAGCGCGGCACGAGCGGGAAATCGTACCGCTGCTGAAACGGCGCCAGCTGTTTGCCGGTGTCGGCAACTTTCGACTCTATGACGTGATCGACGACGGTGGCGGGGTCAACGAGGATGTCTACGCATTGTCGAACGGTGTCGGGGATGATCAGGTTCTGGTGCTGTTCAACAATCGGTACCAGCACGCGCATGGTCGAGTCCATCTCGCGGCTCCCATGTCGATGCAAGCTGCGAGCGTGCCCGCGGGCGAGTTCCGTCAGAGCCTGGCAGGGGCGCTGGGACTCGACGCAACACACGGTGCCTTCATCGGCTTCCGGGACCTGATCGGCGAACTGGAGTTTCTGATCGATTCCCACGAGTTGGTCGACAGCGGTTTGCCGATCGACCTCGGCGCGTTCCACTATCGGGTGCTCGCCGATTTCCGCCCACTCCGCGATGACCCGCAGGGCCTTTACGCCCGACTGGCTGACCGGCTGGCCGGCACCGGTGTCGAGAGCCTGGAGCAGGCGCGGCGCGGACTCCAGCTCGAGCCGCTGCGCGACAGCTGGCAGCGCCGAATCTATCCTGCACTGACCGACGCCCACTCGATCGTTGGCTCGAGGAAGGCACCCTCCAAGACCCAATCGGAGCGTTTGTCGGCGATGCAGTCGGCGCTCGGGGATCTGGCGGTCGAGGCGGCGAGGATCGGCGGGGGTAGCGTGGAACAGGAGACTCTCGACCAAGCCGGTCTTCGACTCCAAACGCTCCGCGGAGTGAGCCGCGCGACGAGCAGCCGGAAAGCGCCCAAAGAGCCCTTCGACCTGGTCTCGGCAGCCCTGGTCTGGATCGTTCTCCAGGTGCTGGTCGATGCCCTGGGTGAGGACTTCGCGGCGCCGACTCTGCTCGAAGAGTGGAGCCTGCGACCTGAAGTCACCCGATCGCTGGCTGAAATGGGTATCGAACCCGAAGTGTCGGGCCCTCTGCTCGCCAGCATCGCTTGCAGCATCGAGCTGGACTGGGGCCGTCAGGCTCGGCCCGCTCCAGACAGTGCGACTCTACTCTCCGGCATGCTCGCCGATCAGGGAGCACGCCGCGCTCTCAATATCCACTCTTTCGAGGGCATCGAATACCTGAATCGCGAGGCTCTGGAGACGATGCTGTGCTGGCGCCGGTTTCTCGAAACCTGGGCCTGGTCGGTTCGAGCGGCGACTGCGGATCAGGAATTCGATAGCGAGTCCGCCGCCTGGAAGAAAACGATCGACGCCATCGAGCAGTCAGCCAGCAAAGCTGGTTATCGTACCGACCGACTTCGGCAGCACCTCGCGAAGCTCAAGTCCGAGTCTTCTTCTTGAGGCCGAGGGCCTCGGTGATGCGCTCTGTCAACACCCGGTCGACGAACGGCTTCTCGATGAAGTCGATCGCACCGGAGCGCAGAGCCCGCACCGCCGTGGCGACGTCGCTCCGGCTCGCCAGAACGATCATCGGCAAGTCCACGCCGCGCGACTTGAGCGTCTCTTGCAGCTCGAGACCGCCGAGTCCCGGCAGCTGAAGCTCTGTGACAACGCAGGCTTGCGGAGCGAAGCTCGCTTGCGCCAGAAAGCTCTCGGCGGACGCGTAGGTTTCTACTTCCAGCGACAGTAGGCGCAGCAGAGACGTCAAACCGTCTCGGACGGCGGCGTCCGCATCGATGACGTAGACGGTTGGCCTTTCCTGGCCTGGCGCAGACACTCGAAGGCATCCCCTCATTGGGCAGAGGCCCGCGTGCTCGAAAACGGGTCGGGCGCTCCCGACCTCGGTCAAGTATCGAAGTCAGGCCCGGAAACGTAAATACGGACTTATACTTAGATCGAGCTCAAGCGTCCTAGCCCGCATTATTCATGACGCCGCGAGCAGATTGTGGAAAGCGTCTGTCAGATCTGGTCACCCGCAGGGAGGAGCACCGGAGGCAACCTTGCAGGTTGTTGAGGAGCGACGAGCGAGGACTTCCCTGAGATGGCGGGCGATCTCCGCTAGATGCCGTGGGGCTCATGAATAATGCGGGCTAGGTGTCCGCTGCGAAGACGAGGTGCACCAGCCGCGCCACGGAGTCCGCCTGCATCTTGCGCATGACGCTGGCGCGGTGGACCTCGACGGTCCGCTGACTCGTCCCGAGTCGATTGGCGATGACCTTGTTGGCGAGTCCCTCCACGATGAGCTCCATGACCTCGTGCTCACGTGGCGTCAGCGATCCAATCCGCTGCGCGATCTCGGCCTTCGATTCACTCTGCTGGCGCCGTTGCGACTGCTCGGCGAGTGCTTGTTGTACTCGGTCCAGCAGCTGCTGGTCACTGAACGGTTTCTGCAAGAAATCGACGGCTCCGCGGCGCATGGCGCGAACGGCCATGGGTACATCGCCATGGCCGGTGATGAAGACGATCGGCAGATCGGCACCATCGTCGGCCAGCCTCTGCTGCAGTTCCAGGCCGCTCATTCCGGGCAGTCGGACATCGAGGATGAGGCAGCCCGGCGCCGCAGGATCGTAGCTGTCGAGAAACTCGTTGGCGCTGCTGAAGGTCGCGACCGCAAGCTCGACGGAACGAAGTAGCAGCGCTAGAGAGTCACGCACCGCCTCATCATCGTCAACAACGAAAACGGTGGCTGGTGAAGGCTGCGGAGTCGTCGTCATCGTAGGTGGCTGCCATTGTATCCTTACGGCAGGCCGACCGAACTCATGCGAGAGAGCAATCTTCCTGCCACCGACCGTGAGGTCCTCAGATCGCTTCAGATTCGATCGCTGGCGTCCGTCGCGCTGCTCGGCCTGCTGGGCGCCGCGACCATGATCCTATTCAGCGTGCAGACGCGCGAGATGGAGGCGAGCGCCGCCGTCCTGAGCTTGAGCGGCCGCCAGCGCATGCTCTCGCAGAGGGCCGCGCTCCTGGCAGCAGAGCTGGAGCGCGCCACGACTGGCGACACCGCTTCGAAGCTGCGCGCCGAGCTCCTGGAGATTGGCGGGCTGATCGAGTCGACGCATCGGGCCCTGGCCAGCGGCAGCCTTCTCGGGTTGGGTGGGGGCTTGCCCGCAGAGGTACACGCCGTGTACTTCGAACCGCCCCATCGTCTGGATCAGCAGGTTAGGGACTTCGTGGTCACGTTGCGTGCCGCCGCCGACCCGAGGCTCGACCCGGCCTTGTCTTCCGTGGGCCTGCGCAGCCTGGTCGGTATCGGCCTCGAGGAGCGAATCTTGCCCTCCCTGGAAGCCGCTACCGGCGAGCTCGAGCGCTACACGACAGGAAGAATCGAACGTCTGCAGTGGACCATTTACATCATGGCGGCACTCACGCTCGCGGCCTTGTGGTTTCTGGGCCAGTTCGTGCTTTGGCCGATGATGCAGGCAACGCGACGACATCTCTCGAGCCTGCGCCAGGGCGAGGCCGAGATTCAGATGACGATCGAGAACGCGCCGATCGGTCTGGCCACCTTCGATGGCTCAGGGAAGATTCTTTCGGCCAATCGGGCTCTCTGCAGAATGCTCGATTACGAGAGGTTCGAGCTTGTCGACAGAGATCTGACGGATCTGCTCCACCCTGAAGATCTCGATCGGCTGCGAGGCGACCTCGACCGGCTGTTCAGCGGCGAGATCGACCACGTGTTGATCGAAGAGCGATTTCTGCGCCAGGGCGGCGAGGTGGCCTACGGACAACTCCACTGCGGTGTCTTGCGAATCGCCGAGGGCAGGCCCGACCGGTTGATCGTTCATCTGGTCGATCGGACGGAGCAGCATAGAGCGCGCAGAGAGGCCCGTCAGAATCAGGAGCGTCTGGCTCACGTCACGCGACTGACGACCATTGGTGAGATGGCGGCAGGGCTGGCACACGAGATCAATCAGCCGCTGACCGCCATCGCCACCTACGCGGAGGCGAGTCGTCGCTTGGTCGAATCGGGCGGCATCGATTCGAGCGAGCTCCGCGGCGTGCTCAACAAAATCAGCGCTCAGGCCCATCGAGCCGGTGAAGTCATTCAGCGGCTCAGATTGTTCATCAAGAAACGCCACAGTCGTGACGAGCTCATCGATGTCAACCAGATCGTCGGAGAAGCTGTCGAGCTGGCACGTGCCGACGCCCGCTTCCGCGATATCCCTCTGCAACTGGAGCTCGAGCCCTCGCTACCAAGGGTGGTAGTCGACGCAGTGCAGATCGAGCAGGTAATCCTCAACCTGGTGCGCAATGCGGTCGACTCTTGCCTGGCCGCCGAGTGCCATGAGCCGATTCGAATCGCCACCGAGCTCGCCGAGAGCGAGCTCGTCGAAGTGAGCATCTCGGATCGGGGATTGGGCCTGACCGAGGCGGAGCAAGATCGACTGTTCGAGGCGTTTTATTCCACGAAGGACTCTGGTCTCGGCATGGGTCTGACCATCAGTCGATCGATCGTCAGCTCTTTTGGCGGTCGACTCTGGTGCAGTTCCGGCGAAAGTGGGGGCGCGACGTTCCGCTTTACCCTGCCGGTGGCTGTGGGCGAGGAGCTCAGGGAGCTCGGTCCCACTGCCGCGACATCTAAGTAGTTTCCGCAACAGGACAGCGGAAAGTCCGAATACCCATCGCCGCGCCGATTCCAAATACTTCTGTCTTGAAATCAAGGAAGGGGCTTTGCGCAAGCAAGGCCGATGTTAGGAGACCAACGACAGCTGGTTGTCGAGGTTCTTCCGCTGGGACGAGAGGGCAGACCGATGGAGGTCGAGAGCATCAGTCGCTGGTCGTGGACCTGCCTTTTGACTCTGTGCCTCGGCTTTGTCATGCCGACGACTCTGGCTGGGCAGAGTACTCTCCAGGAGGTTCCCACCAGCGTCGAGCCGCACTCCAGCTGGGACGAAGCGATTCTCTACTTCGTGATCGTCGATCGATTCGCCGACGGTGACTCCTCGAACAACGTCAAGGTCGACCCCAACGACAAGGGCGCCTTTCACGGCGGTGACCTGAAGGGCCTCACCGAGCAGCTCGACGAGCTCGCCGATCTCGGTGTGACCGCGCTGTGGATCACGCCGGTGGTCAAGAACATCGACGGCTTCGTGACGGGCGCCGGTTTTCCAGATTGGGCCTACCACGGCTACTGGGCCGATGACTTCAACAGCCTCGATCCCCGCTTCGGCAGCGAGCAGGACCTGAAGGCGCTGGTCGACGCCGCCCACCAGCGGGGAATCGCGGTGCTGCTCGACATCGTCTACAACCACGCCGGCTACGGCGCTCAGTATGTGACCGATCCGAAGACCAGGGCCTGGCTGCGCACCGAGAATGCGGGAACCTGCGGTACGGACGACATCACCTCCTGCCTGGCGGGTCTGCCGGACTTCAAGACAGAGCTGCCGGAGGTGGCCGACTACCTACTGGCGGCGCACCTGGGCCTCGCCGAGCGGGTCGGTCTCGACGGCTTTCGGCTCGACACCGTCAAACACGTGACGCACGAGTTTTGGCAGAAGCACCGCGGGGCGGTCGAGGAGTCCCTGGGCGAGGACTTCTTTCTGGTGGGCGAGGTCTGGGGTGGTGATGCCCCTTCGCTCGATCCCTGGTTCGAAGGTGACGAGATGGATGCGGGCTTCGACTTCGGCTTCCAGGGCAGTACGCTCGCATTCCTCCAGGGCCGCGGCCGCGCCATTGCGTTCAATCGTTATCTGGAGAAACGCCATGAGGTGCGGGAAGGCTACTACCTGGCCCACTACCTCTCGAGCCACGACGTTCAGGGCGCTCTGTCGCTGGTCGACGGCGACATCGAGACCTTCACGTTGGCAGCGCTTCTACAGTTCACCAATCCCGGGATTCCGGTGATCTATTACGGCGAGGAGGTCGGTCGCAAGGGTGGCGACTGGCCCGAGAACCGCAGCGATATGCCGTGGGGCGAGCGGGACATCCTGCCCGGCAAGGGCGAGCCCCGGAACGAAGCTCTGCGCGAGGACTACAAACGACTCATCTCGATCCGTCGCGCCCACCCGGCGCTCTGGCGGGGCAGCCACACCGGCCTGCTGTTCAAGCAGGACCTGCTGGTGTTTCAACGGGACGACGAAGCCACCGGCGATGCGGTGATCGTGGCGGTGAATCGCGGCCAGGAGCCGGCCACGGCGAGCTTGGGAGTACCGGCCGCGTGGGCAGAGAAGACGATCACCGATGTCTGGAACCAGGAGTCGATGGGGGCTGCCACCAGCCCGATGGAGGTCACGGTAGCCGGCCGAGCAGCTCGCATTCTGACGGTCGAGTGATCGAGAGACCTACACCCAGGGAGGAACGGCGCATCATGGCTCAGGTCAATTTCAATGGGGTCAAGAAATCCTACGGCGAGGTCACTGTGATCGAGAAGCTGGATCTCGACATCGAGAACGAGGAGTTCATGGTGCTGGTGGGTCCGTCAGGATGTGGCAAGTCGACGGCGCTGCGCATGATCGCCGGGCTCGAGGAGATCACCGACGGCACGGTGAGTATCGGCGACCGGGTGGTCAACGACCTGCCGCCCAAGGAGCGGGACATCGCGATGGTTTTCCAGAGCTACGCGCTCTACCCGCACATGTCGGTACGCCAGAACCTGGAGTTCGGTCTGCGTCTCAAGAAGACCCCGCAGGCCGAGATCGACCAGCGGGTCAACAAGGCGGCGGAGATCCTGGGCATCACACCATACCTCGACCGCCGACCCAAGCATCTCTCGGGTGGCCAACGACAGCGCGTCGCGGTAGGGCGCGCCATCGTCCGCAACCCCTCGGTGTTTCTCTTCGACGAGCCCCTATCCAACCTCGACGCCAAGCTGCGCGTCCAGATGCGGGCCGAGATCTCGAAGCTGCAAAAGCGTCTCAAGACCACCACGGTCTATGTCACCCACGATCAGGTCGAGGCCATGACCATGGGGGACCGCATCGCCATCCTCAAGGATGGCGATCTGCAGCAGGTCGGCTCGCCGCTGGCGGTTTACCGAGAGCCGGCCAACATGTTCGTCGCCAGCTTCATCGGCACGCCGCCAATGAACCTCGTTCCGGCGACGATCGTTGAGGGCGGCCTCGCAATCGAAGGCAAGACGTTCAAGCTGGCGGTGCCCGAGAAGTGGCGGAGCCGCCTGGCCGGCTTCGAGGGTCGGGAGGTGGTGGTCGGCATCAGGCCCGAGCATCTGTTCGCCTCACCGGACTCGGTAGCCGGCGAGAAGGGCTCGCTCGAGGTGCAGGTCGAGGTCGTGGAGCCACTGGGTCACGAGAACATCGTGCACGGCAAGCTCGGCGAGGAGTTCATCACCGCCACCATGGACCCGCAGCTGTCACCCAGCGTGGGGGATCAGGCGACCATGACCGTCGAGCTCGCTGGACTGCATCTCTTCGACGCCAAGACGGAGGAGAGTCTGGCTGGAGAGTTGCAGCCATAACAAGACTGGCTATCGCAGGAGGGAGGACTCTCATGCAGACTCGAAGATTCGCAATCGTGACAGGCACGCTGTTGATCGGTCTGATCCTGGTTCCCCTGGGGGCTCTGGCACAGACCGAGTTGGTGGTCTGGCACGCCTATCGGGGTGGCGAGAAGGCCGCCTTCGAAAAGGCCGTGGCCGAGTACAACAAGGCCAAAGGGGGCAGCATCAAGGTGTCGACCCTGGCTGTGCCCTACGACGCCTACGCCGACAAGATCACCGCCGCGGTGCCCCGCGGCAACGGACCGGACATCTTCATCTACGCCCAGGACCGACTCGGTGGCTGGATCGAGGCCGGCAACACCATCGAACCGCTCGACTTCTTTCTCGAAGACGAGATCACCTCGCGCTTTCTGCCGACGACGATGGAGGCGATGACCTATCAGGACACGGTGTACGGCTTGCCGCTGAACTACAAGGTCATCACCCAGATCTACAACAAGAAACTCGTTTCGTCGCCACCCAAGACCTCCGGTGAGTTGGTGGCGAACGCCCAAAAGATGACCGACGCGACGGTCGGCAAGTTCGGTCTCGCATACGCCTACAACGATTTCTACTACCACGCCGCGTTGATGAACGCCTTCGGTGGTGGTGTCTTCGGTGCGGACGGCAAGCCGACGATGAACTCGGCGGCCAATGTCAAGGCTCTCGAGTACCTGATGATGTGGGCCGACGAGAAGAAGATCCTGCCGGCCGAGCCATCGACGGCCCTGATCACCTCGCTGTTCAACGAAGGCAAGGCGGGCATCGTCTTCTCCGGTCCCTGGTTTCTCGGTGAGATCGACGCGGGAGTCGACTTCGGCCTGGCTCTCCTGCCGACAATCGACGAGGCCGGCTCACCCATGCGGCCCTGGATGACGGTCGAGGGGGTCTACATCGGAGCGCCGTCGCAGCACAAAGACGAGGCCTACGACTTCGCGAAGTTTCTGACCGACAAGCCTGCCGGGGTGATCATGGCGGTCGAGGGCCGTCAGACGCCGGCCAATACGGCGGTCTACGACGACGCCAAGGTGGCTGCCGATCCCATTCTTCAAGCGTTTCGCAAGCAGGTCGAGGTCGCGGTACCCATGCCCAACAAGGCAGAGATGACCATGGTCTGGTCGCCGGCGACCACTGCCATGAACGTCATCATCAAAAAGAACGCGACACCCAAGGCGGCAATGGAGGAAGCGCAAAAGGAGGTCGTGCAGCGGATTGCTGCGTTGCGCAAGTAGGCCGCGGAGACACCAACCATGAACCTCGAAGCCGTCAAGCCTCGCCGTCTCGCCATCGGACTCTCTCTGGCGCTGCTGTTTGCCGTGGGCTTCGGCCTGTGGCTCCAGGCGCGGGGCCGTGCCGGACTCTCCGCCATGGTCGCAGAGCGCTCGGCCATCGTCAGCCTCAACGCCCTGACCGAGATCGTCGAACGAGTGGGCTTGGAAGGCGACAGCCTGCAGGGCGCTGTGGCCCGCTACGTCGAGCTGCATGACGGCGTGGCCAGCGCCCGCGTCATCCGGTTTCAGGGCATCCGGATGATGGCCTCCACTGCACCCGAGGACACGGGCGAGCAGGCAGCGCCGCGCAAAATGGCGCGCGAGGAGAAGCCTCTCTACGACCTCGGGCAGAGCCTGCGAGCCGCTGTGGAGACGAACGTCCAGGAGGGCCGCGCCTTCAAGACCGAGATCGACCTGCAGAAACTGCCGGCCGGCGGGGTAGGCCTGGCTGGGCCGGTGGCCGAGGGGGACAAGATCGTCGGGGCCGTTCTGATCGAGGCCATTCCGTCGGTCTATCAGGTGGGAGGCGCCAGTTGGTTGCAGGCACTCCTTGTACTAGTCGTGCCGATTCTGCTCCTGTTCGCGCTGGTCAAGGTGGTCGGTGACCGGCCGCTCGTCCTGCTCCTGCTAGCCGCCCTGCTCCTGTTGGTTGCGGTCTTCCTCCACGGCATCCTCGGTCTCGAGGCGCTCCATGAAGAGCGCATGGCTGCCGAGGCCCACATCTCCCAGGAGCTGACGCTGACGGCGAGAGGCCTGGCAACCATCTTGGCACAGGAGGGACTCACCGCCAGTCCACCGCTCGAGCCGGCTGACTGGGACGTCGATCGCTTTCGCCGGCCCCTGGGTCTGGTCACGGAATCCGCAGTCGACGAGCAGGCGGTGGCGGTGCGAGAGGCTGGAGAGGGCCGGAGCTACATCAACCTGATGATCCCAGTCACCGTGGCCGCACTGGTGCTGCTGGGCTTTGTGGGGCTGGGGGCGGCCGGCCGAACCGGAGCCGCGCTGTCGCGGCATCGCGTGGCCTATTTCTACGTCATGCCGGCGATGGTGGCGATGATCCTTCTGGTCTTCTTCCCCTTCAGCTACGGCATCCTGCTCTCCTTCACGAATTCGAACGTCTACAACACCGATCAGCCGCTCAGCGACATCTGGATCGGCGTCGAGAACTTCGTCGATATCCTGACCGATTTCGAGCTGGTCAAGACGACCGAAGACGGCCGGGTCTTCAACTACCAGAACTTCTACTGGACGCTCGGCTTCACCATCATCTGGACGGTGACCAATGTCGCGGTGGGTGTCAGCGTCGGGCTCTTTCTGGCGCTCATACTGAACACCAAGGGACTGGTCCTAAAGCCGATCTACCGGGTGCTGCTGATCCTGCCCTGGGCGATCCCCAACTACATCACCGCCCTCATCTGGCAGGGCATGTTTCACTCGCAGTTCGGCGTCATCAACCAGGTGATCCAGATGTTCGGCGGCGAAGGGCTGTCGTGGTTCGACTCACCCTTCACTGCCTTCATTACCGTGCTGTCGACCAACGGCTGGCTGAGCTTCCCGTTCATGATGGTCATCTCCCTCGGCGCCTTGCAGTCCATTCCCAACGACCTCTACGAGGCGGCCCGAGTCGACGGCGCCACTCGCTGGCAGCAGTTCAAGACGATCACGCTGCCGTCGCTGAAACCGGCGCTGGTCCCGGCAGTCATCATCTCGGTGATCTGGACGTTCAACCAGTTCAACGTCATCTATCTGGTCTCCGGTGGTGAACCGGGTGGCTCGACCGAGATCCTGATCACCGAGGCATACAAGATCGCCTTCGAGCAGTACCGCTACGGCTACGCGGCGGCCTACTCGGTGGTGATCTTCATCATTCTCCTGACCTACGGCATCTGGCAGAACCGCGTGACCGGCGCATCGGAGGGCGTATGAAGCGAAGCAACATTACGGACGAACCCGCGCACCTGCCGATACACGTCTTTCTGGTGATCTTCACCCTGCTGGCAATCTACCCCGTGTTGTGGGTCTTCACCATCGCCTTCTCCGGGGGCCAGAGCCTCGCCATTGCCGATCTGCCGTCCGATCCCACCTTTCTCGATCGGCTGCGAGCCATCCTGCCCTGGCCGGAGCAGGTCTCGTTGTCGAACTTCAAGTCGGTGATGACCGATCAGCCGTTCGCGCGCTGGATCCTCAATAGCGCGGTGGTCGCCGCCGCCACCACCGTCCTGGGTGTCTTCCTGGCAACAACGGCGGGCTACGCCTTCTCGCGCTTTCGCTTCCCGGGTCAGCGGGCCGGTTTGATGTCCTTCCTGGTGTCACAGATGTTCCCCGGCACCCTGATGCTGATTCCTCTCTACATCATCATCGTCGGGTGGCTGGGTCTGGGCTCGACCTGGATCGGTTTGATCCTCGTCTACGCCACCACCTCCATCCCCTTTTGCGTCTGGATGCTCAAGGGCTACTTCGACACCATACCGCTCGAACTGGAGGAGTCGGCCCGCATCGACGGCGCGACCCCGATCCAGATCTTCATCAAGATCATCTTGCCGCTGGCCAAGCCGGCCGTGGCGGTCACCGCGCTGTTCTCGTTCATGACCGGCTGGAACGAGTTCATTCTCGCCGCCACCTTCATGGACGAGGAGGTCATGTACACGGCACCGGTCGGCCTACGCTTCTTCGTCGGCGGCTTTTCGCAGCAGTGGGGCTATTTCGCGGCGGGCTCGATCATCGTCTCGATCCCGGTCGTGCTGCTGTTCCTGTTCCTGCAGAAGTACCTGGTCTCCGGCCTGACCGCCGGTGCGGTCAAGGGCTAATTACCTTCGAAGGAGGTTCGTAATGAGAGAAATCGTACGCAACGTGGCCGTGGCTGCTTTCGCCTTGTTCTTGATGGTGGCGGTAGCACCAGCACAGGAGGTCTGCTTCGACGATCCCACCGGCGACGACAACGGTCCCGGAGAGTATGTCTATCCGACCGATGCCGTCTACACCAAGGGATCGTTCGATCTGACCAAGTTCTGCTTGAAAGCCAAGGGCAGCAAAGCCAACGTCGAGGTCTCGGTGAACTCGAATCTGCAGGACCCCTGGGGTATGGATGTCGGGTTCGCGGTCCAGATGTTCTTCGTCTACATCGACAACGCCGAGGGCGGCCACACCGAGGGCCTGCCGGGCACCAACCACCTGTTCCTCGAAGATCAGGCCTGGGACAAGGTGATCATTCTTTCTCCTCAACAGCTCGGCATGGTCAAGAACGAGATCGAGGCCAAGGCTGCCGATTGGCAGGACGACATCATCGTTCCAAGTCGAACCAAGGGCGCCAGCCGAACGGTCAGCGGGTCGATCAAGATGGCCGATCTGGGCGAGGGTGACCCCGCCACCTGGGGCTACCAGGTCATCTCGCAGTCGAACGAGGGCTTTCCGGCCGAGACCGACCTGCTCACCCGTAAGGTCAACGAGTTCGAGGGCCAGCACCGTTTCGGTGGTGGCACCGACTACGACTGCGATCCCCACGTCATGGACATCCTGGGCGATCACGCTTGGCTCGCCTACGAGTGCGAGGCCGATGGGACGCCGAAGACGATGGCGACCGTCGGCATGGTGAAGAAGTAGCGGGTGTCTGTCTCCACAATCCTGCGAGGAGGTTTATCGATGACTAGAAAGACCTTTGCAATCGCCCTGATCGCGATCGGCGCGGTGGTTTTTTCGACGGCGGCAATGTACGCCGCCGACACCAAGCCGTTCACGATCGACGGCGTCAACTACACCAAGTGGTTGTGGGGCACCAGCCGGGGCGACGGCTCGCTCTACAACTTCACCACCATTCCCGGTGAGGGCTACGGCGATAACGGCCAGGGCACCGAGCTCGAGCTGCTGGTCTCGGCCAAGCCGTCGAGCAAGATCGAGGTCAGCGGTCGCATGAAGGCCCGCTTCAGCCAGAACTTCTGGACCAACGGCGGCGGTTTCGGCGGACTCGGAAATTTCCGGGATCCGGACAACCCCTGCCTGTCCGGCGACTGCGGCGAGTACGACTCGCGCTCGGCCCAGTACGTCAAGTTCCGGGGCCTGACGATCACCATCACCCCGGGCTACAGCTGGCTCGACACCGCGACCATCGGCTCGAGCAATTTCGGCATGTTCGATCCCTTCACCATCGGCCAGGTGCGCTACATCGACCGCGACAACGTAGCCGGCCTGATCTTCCAGGGCTCGTTTGCCGATCGCAAGGTGAGCTACGACCTCGTGCGCATCTCGCTGCCTCGCCTGTGGGCGGGTCCCGACTACACGACCGGTGACTACAACGTCCAGGATGCCGGTTACGGCCTGCAGCTCCGTTTCAGGCCGGACAGCCCGATGTTCGAAGGCGCCTTCGTCTACAACTGGGTCAACGACATCGAGATCGATTCCAACGATCTCGACTTGGACGACGGTCGCGACGTCACCAGCCGTTTCGACGGCAAGGTCTGGGGTCTGCGCTTCGGCATCCACCCGAGCCAGATGTTCGACATCCGCGCCGCCTACTACAACTCGCGCTCGAACACCGACTGCGACTTTGCGACCTGCGAGTTCTTCGGCATCTCGGGCTTTTCCTCGATTCCGGCGGGCGACCTCAGCGACCAGGCATGGTATGCCGACCTCGACATCAACGATCCGTTCGACGTGGGTCTGAACTTCAACATCCAGATCTTCGATATCGGTAAGGACTACGTCTCGATGCTGGCGGCCCGCCGCGAGTCCGACGTGCTGATCACCGAAGGACACGATTCCGCCTATATGTTTCCGGGACCGGACAATTCGGCCTTCGGCGTCTTTGCCGGCAACCCTACCCGGATCGGCATCGGCGGCTGGCAGGGCACCGCCCAGCAGCTGGCCACCATCAACGTCGACAACGAGTTCACCGACTTCGACGAGCCGATGGCCGAGACCGCCATTGGCTGGAAGGGCGTGACGGTCCTGATTCCCTGGACCATCGGCGATCTGGATCTTTCCGGCGAGTACACCTACCTCGACTACAACCAGAACTGGCAGGCGTGGGGTTCGCCTGATCAGTCGGTGTTGAGCACCAACTACCCGAACAATGAGTCCGACGCCGGGATCGCCTCCTTCCGCAACGCCTACGCCCCGTTCCAGGACAGAGAAAGCACCTTCCTGGTGCTCAAGGGCAAGTACTACTTCGATGTCGGCAACGGGCTGGAGCTGTTCGGCAAGCTGAAGTGGATCGACGAGACCGACAAGCGGATGAACGAGGAGCGCTTCCTGCCCTATCTGCCGGGTGACTGTCCTGGTGGTGGCGTCGAGTGCGCCGGCAATGCCCGGCCGGACAACGCCAGCACCAACGATCTGTACGGCAATCCGCCGGTGATCACCAACGATCTGGGTCAGACGGGCTATCAGTGGAAGCCGTTCGACAGCCTGTCCGACGACGACAAGGACCTGGACTACTTCCACTGGATCCTCGGTGCCTCCTATCAGCTCACCGACGAGCTGTGGGGCTCGCTCAGCTGGGAGAGCTACGACGTGACGCTGCTGGACGGCAATACCGCCTTCCAGGCCTATCAGCTCCACAACATGGCCTCCGGCGACCACACCAAGGACAAGATCATCCTGATCCTGAAGTACAACATCGGTGGCGCCGAGATCGGCTTCAACTACGAGTACAACGATGCTCGGTTCAAGCCGAACTTCGGCGGCGGCTACGTGGCGCAGGCCGCGAGCGAGGACGTCGCGAACACCTTCGGTCTGCCGGTCGGCTCGCCCGGCTTCGCTGGCCGGTTCGGCGGCTGGAACACACTGCTGACCAGGGATATGAGTCAGCAGCGCCTGAAGGCATTCTTGAAGCTGCGCTTCTAGCGAGGCGACTGTTCTAAGATAGGGGTCCGGCGTCGCCGGTTGCTCGCCGGGCCCTCTTTTCTCACAGCTGTGATCGCACCCGCGGAGACTCGCATTATGGCCAGAAGAACCGACAAGACTCTCACCCTGACCCTCGTGCTGTGCCTGCTGGCGAGCCTCGGGCTGTCGATCGAGGCAGCGGCACAATCCAAGAAGACGATCTTCAAGCTGGATGATCCGCTCGGCGACGATCACGGTGACGGACGGCTCGTCTACCCCCTGATCTCCGACTTCGAGAGAGGGGACCTGGACCTGCGTTCGCTGACGGCCAAACGGGTCTCCGGAGGCACCCGCTTCGAGGCCTATTTCGCCAAGGAGATCAAGCAGCCGGGGCGCGAATCGGTCGACGATCTCGGCACCCAGCTCGACTCGATCGCTCGCTACGGTTTCTACACCTTCAACATCGACCTCTATGTCGACAAGGATCGCGAGCCGGGATCGGGTCTGATCAGGATGCTGCCAGGCCGCGAGGCGGAGGTCACACCAGAGTTCGCCTGGGAGCGGGTCATCTGCTTGACGCCGTTGCCGAACGAGGCCTCCGCGCGCCTGGCTCGGCTGGTCGTCAAGAGCATGAGGCGCACGATGACGGAGGAGAGTGAAGGGCGCATCGACGAGGAGGCGCTCGAAGAGTTCAAGGACTCGGTTCCGGCCGACATCGAGGAGAAGGCCTTCTTCCCGACGCGGGTCAAGGTCCGCAACCGGACGATCGAGTTCACTGTCCCCGACAGCTTCCTGGGCGGCCCTGCCGACCCCGACTGGGGCTACGTGATCGTGATCACGGCAGCCGACATCATCCAGAGCATCGACATGAGCAAGGCCGCCTATCTCGGCAGGAAGAGCCGGGAGCGTTTCATGGCGCTACCGGTCTCGCCCGGCACCTGGCAGAATCGACTGGGTGGCGGTCGGGAGGGAGAGGCTCTTCAGCCCCCCATCATGGACATGCTCGTGCCTACGGGTGCGAGCCAGGAGGTCCTGCTCGACGACTACAGCACGAAGCAGAACCGTCCCGCGCGGCTACCAGGTGTCGTTCCGGCACAGGAGTCGTCCGGCTCCTGAGCCCCAGCGAAGGAGGATTCACCCTTGAGCCGTTTCGACGCCGCGCGTCGGACCGCCCTGATTCGGGAGCTCCTTCGACCCCTGCGTAAACAGCCACGGGAGCTGCTGTCGTTCGAAGAGATTCGACGTCAGCTGCATCTGAGGCACCTGGTCGACCGCGGTATTCAAGACATCCCGGTCGATCGCATCGTCGGGTCCCTGGGCCGGGCGGACGAGTTCGATCGCGAGTTCCTGCCGCGCCGCGAGGCTCTGCGCGAGCGCTGGGAGCAGATCGAGGATCTGGCGGATGGGCCGACCGGCTTTCCCCCGGTCGAGCTCTACAAGGTCGGTGAAGCCTACTTCGTCGTCGATGGGCACCATCGCATCTCCGTGGCCCGCTCGTTGGAGGCGCCGACGATCGAGGCGCGAGTGCAGGAGTTCCAGACCTCGGTACCTCTCGGCGCCGACGACTCTCCCGAGGAGATCGTCCTCAAACAGGGGCTGGCCGATTTCCTGGAGGCGACGGCCCTCGAGGCCAGCGACTGCGAGAGCTTTCGCGCGACTCTGCCCTACGCCTATCAGCGGCTCCTCGAGCACATCTGTGTTCACCAGTATTACCGGGGGATCGAAGCTGGCCGCGAGATCGGCTGGCAGGAAGCGGTCGCCTCCTGGCGCGACCTGGTCTTCCGACCGACGCTGGAGACGATCCGACGGCACGACCTGATGAGCGCATTTCCCGAGCGGACAGAGACCGACCTCTATCTCTATGTGATGGACAACCTCCACTACCTGCGTGAGGAATACGGTCCGGCAGCCCCAGAGGCGGACGAGGCGGTGCAGGACTTGAAGCGCTCCCAGGCTCGAGACGACTCACTGCTCGACCGTTTGACCCGTCGCCGAACCCAGGACCCCTGAGAATCGACTCGCCTGCGGCGCAAGTCAGCGGCAGAAGAAAGCCAGGGTAGCGAAGTGGCTCAGGTCAACTGGACCGCAGCCAGCTGAGGCAGGTGGGCGAAGTGCTGATCGCGGTGCAGAAGGACCAGACCGTGTTGGAGCACGAGGGCCGCGATCCACATGTCGTTGGTTGGAATGGGAGTTCCCTGCGATCTCAGCTGCCGGTAGACGGCCGCGTAGTGGAAGGTCGTTTCTTCGTCGGGAAGTAGGACCTCGACGCCCGGTTGGATCAGAAACTGCTGTAGCCCTCTTTCGTTCTCCGCACCGTGCTGGCCCACGGCAAAGCCGGCTCGGAGCTTGCCAACGACAACCAGAGGTAGGTAGATCGAATCGGCGCTCTCACAACGCTCGACGATCTGCGGCACTCCTCGGCACAGATCGGAGTAGCTGTTGGTGTCGAGGGCCAACCTCACCGCCAGAGGTCCTCATCGATCCGATCCTGGTCCTCGATCGCTCGATCGAACTCACGATCCTCGACCCAGGTACCGGCAATGCCGGTCAGATCCCTCTGACGGAGGGGCTCCTTCGAGAATCCCATGGCTCGCGCCAGAGCCTCGATCACCATCTCGTTGAGGCTCTTGCCTTCCTTCCTTGCCCGGTCTCTCAGCATGGCATCCAGTGTCTTCGGGACGTTGCGAATCGTGTACTGCATGCATCTATTGTAGGCACTGCAGGCATGCTATGCAATCTAACCGTTTCACCAAACGGGTCCTCAGCCTCATTGAAAGAGTCAAACTCCGCGTGAGCCTTCTCGCATTCCACTGCGAGTCACGAGGTCGGTCATGGTTCGACAGGGGGGGGCGGCCCACCCGAATGTAGGGGAGGGGCTTGACCCCTCCCGCGGGAGCCCGCAAGGGGCTCCCCTACATCGGGATCAACGGGCTCGGCCTCGAGCAGCACCTTGATCGCCACCTCGCGGCCGAGCTTCGTGTCCTCGGCCCGATAGACCTCCCCCATGCCGCCTGAGCCTGTCGTTGCTCGCAGACTTCAGGATGGCTCAACCTGGCCAGCAGAGGTGCCACCCGTTTTTCGGGGGGTGCCAGCCGAATCGCGAGATGGGCGGGTGGCCTTCCACAAGAGAGCCATGCTGCCCCCGACCAGGACCGCTGCCAGCACGAAAGCGGCGCCGGGGAAGTGGACCGGCGCGTCGGCTGCGGTGAAGCGGCGGAAGAGCTGCGTCATGACTGGCGGTGCGATGAAGGAGCTCAGGCCGTAAAGGCTCCCCACCGCGCCCTGCAGCTCGCCCTGGGCGTCGGCGGGGATGCGGTGGGTCATCAGCGACTGGATCGACGGCATCACCAGCGCACCCAGCAGCCAAGTCAGAAGCCAGGCGAAAATCATCCACCCCTCGGTGGCGAAGGCGTAGCCCAGGTAGCCGGCGCCTCCCGCCACGAAACCAACCAAAGCCGTCCGCCGCTCGCCGAGCCTCGGAATCACGATCCGAGGCAGCGTGCTCTGCCCCATGACCATGATCGCCCCGACGAAGGCGAGCGAGGCGCCCACCATCGCCTCGGACCAGCCGAACTTGTACATCGTGTAGAACGACCAGGTGCTGGGCATCGCCTGATGCGCCACCTGCCACAGGAAAAGCGATCCCAGGAGGCCTAGAACCATGGGGTGCTGGCGGATCTGCATCAGGGTTCCGACCGGGTTGGCACGACGCCAGTCGAAGGGGCGTCGCCGCTCCGGAGCGAGAGTCTCGGGCAGCACGAAGAAGCCGTAGGTGACGTTGAGCAGACTCAGGGCCGCCGCCGCAAAGAAGGGCGCGCGCGGACCGAGCTCGCCGAGCAATCCGCCGAGCGCCGGGCCGAGGATGAAGCCGGCACCAAAAGCGGCTCCCATCAAGCCAAAGCTCTGGGCTCGCTTGTCAGGGGTCGTGACATCGGCGATGTAGGCGTGGGCGGGAGTAAAGGACGCACCAGCGATGCCGGCGATAGCGCGGCCGACGAAGAGCCACCTGATCGTCGGCGCCAGCCCCATGAAGATGTAGTCGATCCCGAGCGAGCCGACCGCGTACAGCAGCACCGGTCGGCGTCCGAAACGGTCGCTCAGATTGCCAAGGATCGGCGCGAACACGAATTGCAGCCCAGCGTAGACGAAGCCGAGCCACCCACCGTACACCGCGGCACGGCTCAGGCCCTCGCCGGTCAGCTCCATGATCAGCTCCGGAATGACCGGAATGATGACGCCCATCCCCATCGTGTCGATCAGCACGGTGACCAGGATGAACAGGAGAGCCCGTTTCCCGGGCTGGCGGGAGATCATCGACGTATCTTCCTACGATTCCAGGATCGACAGAAGATACCAGGATGGGAGAGGACGAGCCCCCAAACGTCTAGCCCTCCCCGGTCCCAGAGTCCCGTGCGGGAGGACCTCGGGGGGGTCTTGCAGCGGAGGGGAGGAAAGCCCCCTCGGGTCCCCCGGACGGGGCTCTGAACGGCAATCCTCTCGGACACAGCAACCTACGACCGGCAGGGGCGCCGCCGCCCGCTCTACTGCTTCGTAGCGTGCTCTTCGATGAGGGTCTGGTATCGCGGCAAGTCCCGCAAGGAAGACCAGGCCGGGTCCTTCTCGAGCCAAGCAGGAGAGATCCAGGACGGATTGCTGAGCAGGTACTCGATCTGGTCGAGGGCCGCGTCGTCTTCGCCGAGGATGGTGTAGATGTGGGCGAGATCGATCACAAAAGGGAGGTAGTAGAAACCGTCGTCCTCGCGCGTCAGCAGCTCGGTCGCGCGGATACCCTCGCGGATAGCGTCCTCCTTGCGTCCGAGGCCGGCGTAGGCGATTCCCAAAGAGCTGTGCAAACGAGGATCCTCGGGTGACGCCGTCACCTCGGCCTCCAGGAGCTCCCTCGAGATCTCGTAGGCTGATGTCGCCTTGGCCGACTCGCCGAGCAACTCGTACGCCTGGGCTGCCAAGAGTGCGTTGGGCCGGGCGACGATCTTGATTCGGATCCATTCGTCGGGTGCCGCCTCGAGGCGGTCGAGAGCGTCACGGTATCTCGCTTCGAACATTTCCTGCCAGTACCACGCCCAACATCTCCAGTCGCCCGCCGCGTCGGGCAGAGATTCGAGAAGGGTGCGTGTCTCGATGGCAGATCCTTTCCAGCTCCAGAGCGCAAAGGCTTTGTAAAGGTAGGGCCAGACGGAATCCGGAGCCAGGGTGATCGCCTGATCGGCTGCGGCGACAGCCTCCGGATAGCGTCGCATGACCCATAGAGCCCCCGAGGCCTGGGCGATCAGGTCCGCGTCACGAGGACTCAGCTCGAAGGCTTTCTCGAATGCATCGAGGGCTTCGTCAAAGCGTCCTTCGAGCATGAAGACGTTGGCCATCGCCTCGAGAACCTCGGCGTTGCCGGGCAGGCCGGCCTCGGCAAGGGCGAACTCCTCGAGCGCCTGCTCCACGTCCCGATAGGCCCACAACCAGTAGTAACCGAGGGCGAGGCGCACGCGGGGCGAGCCGGGCGCCAATTCGAGGGCCCTCGCCGCGGTGGCGTCCGCAGCCTCGAGCCGCTCCGGCGTCAGATCGTGGCGAAAGTAGTGGGCCAGCGCGTGTCCTCTGGCGAGCTGCGCATGAGCCAGGGCGAACTCGGGGTCGAGCTCTACCGCCCGTTCGTAGGCCGCCATGGCGTGGTCCCAGTTCTCGTAGGTGAAGTGGGGTCGCGTCGCGTAGTACCGCCCTCGAAGATACGCCTGGTAGGCGTCGAGGTTGTCGGTCGGCTGCTGTTCCACCGCTTCGAGCTCCGTGCCAACGAGGGCCACACCCAGTTGGTCGGTGACCTTCGTGGCTATTTCCGACTGCACATCGAACACGTCATCCACAACCCGATCGTAGGTCTCGGCCCAGAGGTGGGTGTCGTCTTCCACCCGAATGAGCTGCGGCGTAATCCGGATACGACTCGCCTCGTCGCCGCGAGCCCACCGCACGGTCCCCTCGAGAACAAAACCGACGCCCAGCTCCTCTCCCATCTCCTGAATCGACTTCTTCGTGCCCGCGTATTTGACGGCGCTCGTCCTCGAGATCACCCGCAAGCCTTCCATCGAGGCCAGCCGCGCGGTGATTTCCTCGGTGATGCCGTCGGCGAAGAACTCGTCGTCCGGGTGGCCGAGGTTCTCGAACGGCAGGACCACAATCCGCGGCGGCGCGCCTTCTCCAGGCCGGTCGGTCGGACGCTCACCCTGCGGAAACGGCACGAACAAGAACGCGATGACCGCGGCGATTGCCACCGCGACGACAATCGGCCAGTGCCAGCGGATCGATGGCTGCAGAGGGGCCTGCGATGCAGGGGCTACCGAGTCGACCGCACCGAGCGTCAGCGATAGATCATGAGCCGATGAGAACCGGTCCTCGGGTCGCTTCTCGAGGCACTGCGCGACCACACTCGCCAACGCCGGAGGCACCGTGGGTGAGACCGTCGAGATCGGTGCTGCGTCCTCCTTGAGGATGGCCGCCGCGGTTGCGAGCGATGTCGAGCCACCGAAGGGGCGATGCCCGGTGAGCATCTCGTACAAAACGACGCCGAAGGCAAAGATGTCCGATTGCGCGTCGGCAGGCAGACCCTGCACCTGCTCGGGCGCCATATAGGCGACAGTGCCGAGCAACCTACCGGGCTGGGTCTCGAGCGTAGCGGTCGGCGTCTCGGTGGCGAGATCCTGTTCCGGGAGATTCAGCTTGGCAAGGCCGAAATCGAGGATCTTGATGCGGCCGTCGCGGGTCAGGAACACGTTCTCCGGCTTCAGGTCGCGATGGACGATCCCTTTGCCGTGAGCTGCAGCCAGGCCATCCGCGATGGCTCGTGCATACTCCACGGCCTTGGCTGTGGTGAGCCTGTCCGTCGAGATCACTTCGCGCAGCGATTCGCCCTCCAGCAGCTCCATGACTGCGTAGGCGACACCATCCTCGGTGCCGAAATCGTGAATGGCCAGGATGTTCGGGTGGTCGAGCTTGGCCACCGCTCTGGCCTCGCGCTCGAATCGGGCCAGGCGGTCTGGGTCGGCGGCGACTTCCTCCGCGAGTACCTTGATCGCCACGTCTCGGTCGAGGCGCTCGTCGTGGGCGCGATAGACGACGCCCATACCGCCGGCACCAATTTGCTCGACGATACGGTAGTGACCGAGCGTACGACCGACAAGGTCTCGCATTCGCCTCGACCTTCTTGGATTCATGGTACCACCCCGATCGCCGAGACCTGCTCCGCAGCATTCGACCGAACAGGTGAGGGTAGATGATCAATCGACGAGTGGATTGCGCACGCTCAGGCCTCTGAATCGACCAAAATCACGATCGGCGGTCCAGAGCTCGCGCACACCGTGGTGCAGGCAGAGCGCCACGACGCGGGCATCGTGGAGTCGAGCGCCGGTAGCCCGGCCTTTCTTCACGACCTCTTGCAACCGCTCCCAGTAGCTGCCCGACTCTGCCAACAGCCTCAGGCTGGGCGACTCGAGCCAGGCTTCGACCTGTTCGATCGCTCGCGTCACGGGCGTCGGAGGCTCATAGATTCTCGGGTGGGTCACGATAGCCAGAAACTGGTGGATGCAGGGCCAGGGGATGGCCCACGCGTCGGTGCCTTCCGCCAGCGACCGGAGCGTAGAGCCCTCGGCCGCGGCAACCTGCTTCGCCTCTTCCGCGAGGGCATCGGCTATATCGATCGTCATCTTCATATGGGTACCCATACTAGTACTCCCGTACCCATGTAGCAGATGGGTTCCTTCGCCTGGCATCACCCCTTTCACTATTTGGCGGAATCGAGCATGAGAGACTCGCACCCGTAGGCACCAGAATCGGGGATAGGCAGACGAACTCATGCCAGACGAGCTCGAATCAGACCGGCAGAGCCATCGACGAAGGCTGACTCTCGCCCAGTACATCGAGAGACGTAACGGAGTGCCGGTCGGCGCCACCGGCTCTCTCCGAAACATGCTCTACCGGTCTCTGGGAGCCGGCTCGTTCAGTAGTTTCTGGGGGTACTGGAACCCGATCTTCGGCTACTACCTGGGCAGATACGTCGATTCGCCACTGCGGCGCGTCATGCCTCGGTCGGTAGCCCTGATCTTGACGTTCGTGGTCTGCGGCGCCCTGCACGACCTGGCCGCGATGGCCGTCCGGGGGTCGGTGGCCTTCTTCTGTACGACGCTCTTCTTCTTCCTCGGTGCGGGAGTCCTTGTCGGCCGTTGGGCAGGCGTGGATTTCTCGAGCCTCCCCTGGGTTGCCCGGGCCGCGATCAACTGCACCTACATCGTCGCCTGTTTTGCCTTGGCCTTCATCGCAAGACAGGTCCTGGCGATTCCGTAGTCTGGGACGATACCCAATCCTAGGGAGCAAACTTCTCGGCGAGCACCTCCAGAATCTTGGTCACGGTCTTGCTGTCGACCTTTCCCAGGCGACGAACCAGTCGCCGCTTGTCCACCGTGCGGATCTGATCGAGCACGACCTGGCCCGTTCTCTTCTGAAACCGGCAGGGAACACGGGTTGGATACGCGCGGCCTTTCGTGCTCATTGGAGCGACGATCACCGTGCGGATGTGACGGTTCATCTCGTTCGGCGACACGACCAGGCAGGGTCGAGTCTTCTGGATCTCGCTACCGAGGGTGGGGTCGAGATTCACCAGGTAGACATCGAAGCGGTCTACTTCCATTCCCACTCCGACTCATCCCAGGTCGAAGGGACGGCAAGCTCGTCGAGCAATCGATCGTCGCCCCGTTCGGCCATGGCTTCGAAGGCCGGTTCCCAACCTGCCCGCCGGCAGTGCACTGGAGAGATGACGAGACTCTGATCCTTGACCTGGATCTCGACCTCCCCTGCAAGGCCGGTCTGCTCGAGCAGCGGCTTCGGGATCCGCAAACCTTGCGAGTTGCCGATTCTTACGATCTTGGCTTTCATGGCGAGCTCCTGGTCGGTCCTTAGTAATTACATTGTAACCACTTCGGTCAAGACCCGCAATAAGGGGACGCCTCCTGGCAACCTCGACTACTCGACCAACACTCGCACTTTGGCCAGAACCTCTTGCAGGGACTCTTCCGGTAGAGTCCACAGTTTCCTCGCTCGGCGGGCCCGCCAATCGAGACTCTTGATCTGATCCGCGAGGATCACTCCAGAGACCTCAGCTCCTTCCCCCAGGGTGACCTCGAACGGATAGCCCTTGACCCGGGAGGTAATCGGGCAGCAGAGCGCCAGGCCCGTCCTGGCGTTGTAGTCCTGGGGAGAAACAATGACCGCCGGCCGTCGGCCAGCTTGTTCATGACCAGCCTGAGGATCGAACTGGAGCCAGACGACCTCTCCGCGCCGAGGGACGTAGCGAGCCGCCACTACCAGACCTCGCGACCGACCCTCTCGCCGGTCGGCACCTCACCATGGCGATTCGCGCGGCTCACACCCTCGAGCAACTCCGCAAGCTCATAGCGCTTCCCTGCCGGCCGCACAAGCAACCCCTGCTCGGAGACGGAGATCTCGACTGCCGTCCCCTCCTCGACCAACAACTCCTCGGCAAGAGCCTTGGGGATTCGCAGCCCCAGGCTGTTGCCCCACTTCTGGATCTTCGTGCGCATCGATTCAACCCTCGGGATTTCGTCTTCAGGGCTCTTGTATCTACATTGACTATACATTATTTCTCCGTTCGAATCGAGCCAATTCACACACCGCTCTGTCTCCATAGGACGGAATCGAGCCGTCGAATCTTCCCGCTGTCGGCCGGCCGAGGCGCCCGCCAGCTTCTGGCGCTGCATCTTTGGGGCCCATCCTCTGGGGCTGCTAGCATCCCTGTCCTGGAACCTTCACTGCGGAAGGAGAGCACTTCATGAAGGTCGGCACGTCCTACAAACACGCCGACATCGGCGGCGACTACGACGCCATTGTCATCGGATCGGGCATGGGTGGCCTGGCGACGGCCGGCTGGTTGGCGAAACACGGTGGGCAGCGCGTCCTGGTTCTCGAGCGTCATTACACTGCCGGCGGCTTCACCCACACGTTCCGCCGGCCGGGGTACGAGTGGGACGTCGGCGTCCATTACATCGGTCAGGTGATGAATCCCGACTCACCCGTGCGCCAGGCCTTCGACGACCTGACCGACGCGAAGCTCGAATGGGCCGACATGGGAGAGGTCTACGACAGGATCATCATCGGCGACGACGCCTACGACTTCGTCAAGGGACGGGAGGCGTTCCGGGCTCGCATGCAAGAGTACTTCCCCGCCGAACGGGACGCCATCGACCGCTACCTCGATCTTCTCCGCTCGACGTATCGCCGCGCCGGTCTCTTCTTCGCCGAGAAGGCCATGCCGCCCTTCTTGGCCAACCTGGCGGGAGGCCTGATGCGCAGCCCACTGATGCGCCGGGCGCGGAGGACCACTCGCGAAACCCTGGAAGAGCTCACCTCGGACCAGCGTCTCATCGGTGTGCTCACTGGACAGTGGGGCGACCACGGTCTGCCGCCGTCGCAAAGCAGCTTCTTCATGCACGCTCTCATCGCTGGGCATTACCTGAAGGGTGCCGCCTATCCGGTGGGCGGATCCTCGCGGATCGCCGCCACGATCGAGCCCTTGATCGTGGCGTCAGGAGGGGCCGTCGTCACCAGCGCCGAGGTCAGCGAGATCCTCATCGAGGACGGGCGCGCCGCAGGGGTCCGGATGTCCGACGGCAACGAGCTCCGCGCCCCTGCCATCATCAGCAACGCGGGATTCTCCAACACCTTCTCCCGACTCTTGCCGACAGAAGTCGCCTCGCGTCTCGGCTTGCAGCAATTGGCAGAACGCTACGAGCCGTCCACGGGGCACCTGTCTCTCTATGTCGGGCTGCAGGAGACCGCTTCCGACCTGGGCCTGGAGAAGACCAACCTCTGGATCTACCCACATCACGATCACGACCGCAACGTCGAGCGGTATCTGGCCGACCCAGACTCGCCACTACCTGTGGCCTACATCTCTTTCCCTTCCGCCAAGGATCCGGACTTCGAGAGACGCTGTCCGGGGCGCGCCACTATCGAGGTCGTGACCCTGGCGCCGTACGACTGGTTCCGACATTGGGAGGACCTGCCCTGGATGAAGCGGGGCGAGGACTACGAGAGCTTCAAGGCGAAGCTCACCGAGAGGCTGCTCGAGCCGCTCTACAGGCACTGCCCCCAGATCAAGGGCAAGGTGCATCACGCGGAGCTTTCGACTCCCCTATCGACGCGCCATTTCGCCGGCTACCCCGAGGGCGAGATCTACGGGCTGGCGCCGACTCCGAAACGATTCGCCGAACGCTCGCTCAAACCCAGAACCGCGGTACCGGGGCTCTTCCTCACCGGCTCCGACGCCTCCACGGCCGGTGTGGCAGGTGCCCTTTACGGCGGCATGTTCGCCGCATCGGCCGTCTTGCGACGCGACCTTCGCGGTGCCGTCGCCAAGGGTGCCGAGGCCGCACGCTCGACAACCTAGTTGAAGCGGCCGTTACCCCGAGTCGACCGGCGTAACGGAGATGCAGGGGGGCTACGGGCTTTGCGACGACCACGCTGTGGTGTCGCCGGACTCGAAGCCATCGACAAACAGAACGCTGTACTCATCGGCGCCGATGTCGAATCCGGCACCATATGGCCGGGTGTCACCGTCGATGTCATCGAGGATGCCGACATCGACTCCGGTGTCAATCGCGGCCGAGCCCGCCTGGAGTCGATTGTCGACGTCCAATAAGGGATTCCCAATCACAGGATCCACCGAGGTGAAGGTCGGTGTCCCAGCCACCGTCAGGTGTTGGTTCATGACGTTGAAGAGCAGCGTGTTCGTGTGCTCGATCGTCGCCTCTCCATCGCCTACCTCTTCCCCCGCGAATCCGTTCTGGAAACCCGAGAGCAGCACGTTGGCCGCCGTCACCTGCACAGTCCTACCCGGGTTGGTGTCCGGCTTCGCATAGAGGAATGTCGGCGCCTGATTTGGCCCAGCAGTGACGTGCGCCAGCGTCGCCATCAGGCTGGTGAACTGGGGCGCAACAGCCAGCACCGCGTCCTCGGGCGCCGTCGGTGCGCCATCGACCTCGATGTTCTTGCTGAACAACACGTTCACCAGACTCGCCTCCGGCGTGAAGGAACCGGCGGCATCCAGATAGACACCCTTTCCCTGTTCCCAGGCCTTGTTGTCGTCGACCACCACCCGCTCCATCTCCAGCACCATGCCATTTGCCGACAGTCGGGCGTACAGACCGCCACCCTTGCCATCCACAGCGGTGTTCTCGATGAGCTCGCAATCCTGGACGCGCACAAGAGCAGAGATGTTGGTTGCCAGATTCACGCCGCCGCCGTAACCCGACGTGTTGCCGAGGAAGGTCGTCTCGCGAATCGTCAAGGGCAGGTCCTGCTGCGTGACGTAGATGCCGCCGCCGCCATAGGGCGAACCGTTGTCCGCAACCCTCGTGCTCTCGATGGTGCTCTGCCTTGCATCCCACAGGTAGATCCCGCCGCCATCGCCGGCAACCGTGCTCGCGACGTTTCCACGCACCTCGCTATTGAGAAGATGGAAGGCGCTGTTGTAGACGTACAGCCCGCCCCCGCAATCCTCGTCCCCGCCACTCCGGCAGACGTGGTTCACGAAACCGGTTGGGTTGCCGAGGCCCGTGTAGTCCCCATCGGTCAGAAGT
>Ga0316187_10000323_pt1 | contig 36105 bp, 23 predicted proteins | sample CroRivburrow1_MG_FD_204927 | JGI IMG/M metagenome (GOLD analysis project Ga0316187, IMG submission 204927) | Coastal sediment microbial communities from Maine, United States - Cross River worm burrow 1 | ecosystem: Environmental > Aquatic > Marine > Coastal > Sediment | place: USA: Maine... | reverse complement strand
CAATTACCCTTTCCCGCCGCATCACCCTGTAATTTGAACCTAAAAATCATCATGTCAGACAGCTACTCACTATCAACTATGCCAAATCGCTGCATCATGGAGTATAGCCTGCGACGCGTAATGCCCAACAGATTTGCCGCTTTACTTTTGTTGCCGTTTGCTTTCAAAATCGCATTTTTGATCAAGTCAATCTCCACCTGTTCGAGTGAAAGTCCATCTTCAGGAATTTCAATCGTTGCGGCGCCTTCTACAGAAGCTAGGTTTCTAATATGCATTGGCAAATCACTTTTGCTGATTTCTTCGCCGGAAGCGATAATCAATGCGCGTTCAATGATATTTTCCAGCTCGCGAACATTGCCTGGCCAACGATATTGCATCAGCGCTTCCAACGCATCATTTTTAATCGATGAAGCATCTCCGGCCAATTTTTCCAGAAAGTGTTTCACCAGGTTCGGGATATCCTCTTTGCGTTGCCGCAGCGGCGGCAGATTTATCGGAAAAACATTTACGCGATAGTATAGGTCTTCGCGAAAGGAGTTATTTTTTAACATATCCTCCAGGTTGCGATTGGTCGCGGCAACTAGCCTTGCTTTGACTTCGATGGGCTTGGTTCCGCCGAGTCGTTCAATTTGACGCGCTTGCACAACCCGAAGCAATTTTACCTGCGTCGTCGGACTCATTTCACCAATTTCATCGAGGAAAATCGTGCCGCCGGCCGCTAATTCAAACCGTCCGATCTTCAACTTGTCGGCTCCCGTAAAAGCGCCTTTTTCATGGCCGAACAGTTCACTCTCAAGCAGGCTTTCCGGCAACGCGCCGCAATTTACCGCCACAAACGGTTCAGAAGCGCGCGGACTAAGATGATGAATGGCTTGCGCGACCAGCTCTTTTCCGGTTCCACTTTCACCGCGAATAAGAGTTGACGCGTCGGTTGGCGCGACTTTCTCAACCATTTTATAGACTTCCTGCATAACGCCGCTTAAGCCGACCATGTTATCGAGCGAATATTTATCTTTAAGCCTGCGTTTCAGTTTTACATTTTCAACAGCCAGGTCTCGCTTTTCCATAATATGCCTGACTTTTAATTTGAGCTCATCCATCTCAAAAGGCTTGATGATGTAATCGTAGGCTCCTTTTTTCATGGCCTCCACAGCATTTTGGGCGGTTGCATAAGCTGTCATCAAAATAACTTCGGTCGACGGACTTTCCTTTTTCACCACATCCAGCACATACAAGCCATCTTTACGCGGCATTTTTAAATCTGTAATGACAATATCAAAACGCTCACGTTTGACAAGTTCAATCCCGTCTTCAGGATTCTCCGCAGTCATAACTGTTTGTCCGGTCGGCTCCAGCGCAAACCGAAGGATTTTGCACATTTTGGGCTCATCATCAATGACGAGAATTTTACCTTTTTGCATAATTGCCCTTGTTTTCACTACACTGTTAAGATCAAATGCTCAAACAAAACGCGGAAATTGACGGGGTAAAGCGATCTGCCCACCTCTACGTATAACTCTTAATTCCCGGAAAGAAATTCCCCAATTTTTTGTCTGCAATATTTAAGATAATCACCTTTATGCGGCCTACTATTCTCACCACAACAACCCGGCAATAGTTTGCTTGAAATTTCCAAAGTTAAGCTCCCCCCAAAAGTAGTTTTAGGGGGGAGAAATATGAAGAGAATAAACCCTAAAATCAAGAATTGTTCAATTATGTCGGGAAGGATATTGCATCACCTTAGACTTTTTTGCAAAACTGGCTAATACATTCAAAAAATGAAAATCGGTTGCAGACGTTTGCCCAAAGCAGGGGCGGAATGAGCGACTTCTCGTCAGATTAGCTAATCAATGAAACGGCTGGCGCGAAAAGCCTCAATGTCGTTTGCAATATTCCTCCCTTCCAGTAAATCGCCGATTAGACGGGCTGTGCCAGGGGCGAGCAATATCCCGTTGCGGAAGTGACCAGTGGCCATAAAAAGGTTGGCGACCGGAGTTGCGCCGATAATTGGCATATTATCGCTGGTATCAGGACGAAGCCCCGTCCACGTTTGCCCGATAGTGGCGCTTTTTAAACCGGGAACCGCTTTCATGGCGGCATTGAGGAGTTTTGCAACGCCTCCGGCGCTGACATTTTTGTCGAAACCTGCATTTTCCATGGTCGCGCCGATCAATGTGCGACCATCAGGCCATGGCGCCATATAACAACCGCTGGTGTGCAACAATTGCCTGATCGATTGCGGTTGCGCCCACAACTCGATTATTTGGCCGCGAATGGGACGCACAGGGAAATTATAACCAATCGACTTCAGCAATCCGCCAGACCATGCGCCTGCTGCAATCAGATAATTATCCGCAAAATATTTCTCATTCGATGTCTGTACCGATTGAATTTCACCACCCCGTAATTCCAGGCTAACGGCTGGCTCGCCAATTTGAAAGTTAACGCCCTTGCGGTGACAGGCGCTGATCAATGCATTGGCAAGTTGACGCGGGTTAACGTGTTTATCTTGCGGAAGAAACAACGCTGACTCGATATTTTCGGCCAGACCCGGTTGTTGAAGACGCAACTGCTTATGCTCAATAATTTCAACCGAAAGATCGGCTTTATTAAGCCTTTCCAGCAGACCCGCTAACAGACGTGACTCCTGATAATCAAAGGCTACGATCAGACTTCCCTGCTTTTGATAATTGATGTAAACACCGCTATCCTCGACCAGCCCAGCGATGAAATCATCGTAAAGCGCGGCACTTTTAAACATGAACCGTTGCATTGGCTCAGGCAGATGATGAAACATTTCAGCGCATGGAGCCAACATGCCGGCGGCGGCCCAGGAGGCTTCCTTGCATAAGCCCGCAGCCTCGATAACAGTGACTTTTCGGGCGTCAGCCAAATGACAAGCAATGGCGCAACCGATTATGCCGCCGCCGATAATCAGCACATCAGATTTTTTTTGCATCAGGATTTCTTGAACAAGTCGTTCAATTTTTTCAAAGCGCCTTCTTTGCGGTTATTTTCAGCTACATTCGGGTTAGAGGCAACTTCGAAAAACTCACAAAAACAAGCTTTCTCCTTCTCTTTAACACGAGGAGCCTGCGGTTCGCGACATTCGTTATACGCCACCGGATCGTGAAATCGACAATTCAAACAACAACGAAGGTATGACATACACTTTTCACAAGTGGCATTTTGGGTCACCTTCCCTTCAATTTCCATCAAATGGCCGCAACCGTAACATTTTAAATCAGTTCGTTTCATGCAACACCGTCAGTTTGTTTTTATTCGGGGAGAAAATAAGGAGAAGGTGTTAAGATTTCAAGCAATCTATCTGCTATTTTCAGATAAACAAGATGAGATGGCGCAAAATAGCGGAATTCACCTCACGCCTAAGAAGCAATGAAGTTCAGACGGAATGCAGACGCAAACAGCTATTGGTTTGTCCAAAAGGAATCTGCATGGCAGGTAAAAAAAGAGGTGAGAGAGCCGCAATGCTTTCTTGTCTTCAATAGAATAAAAATTCACCTATTTGTTTTTCATCATTTTCAATTATATTGGAATGATAGAATGACAGTGATCGCCTGTTGAGAATTTATAAAAATTCCTCTGGACGAGTCATTTCAGGTTCAAAGCGAAAATTTAAGAAAGGTCAAAATGAAGAGAATATTAATCACAGGAGCCAATGGTCAAATCGGAACCGAACTGGCGGAAAATTTATCGCAGTTAGTCGGCGCAGAAAATATTGTGGGGCTAGACTTACAGCCCGCCCGGACGCCGGATTCGTTTGCGCATGAAATCGCCGATGTCACCGACCGCGATGTATTGCAACAGACCATAGACAAACACAAAGTGGACACAGTTTTTCATCTGGCTTCCCTGCTTTCAGCCACTGGCGAACAAAAGCCTGACATCGCCTGGCATGTCAACCTCACGGGATTAAAAAATGTTTTGGATATTGCCCGCAAGCAAAAAATAAAAATTTTCTGGCCAAGTTCCATCGCCGTCTTCGGCCCCAAGTCGCCGAAAAGCCAAACCCCGCAAGCAACCATAATCGACCCGAACACAATGTACGGAATCACCAAAAGAGCCGGTGAGCTGCTTTGTCGCTATTACCATGAAAAGTATGAAATTGATGTGCGCAGTGTGCGCTATCCTGGAATTATCAGTTATAAAACCGAACCGGGCGGCGGAACCACCGACTATGCTGTTGAGATTTTTTACGAGGCTATTCGTCAGCAGATTTACACCTGCTTTGTGGAGGCCGAAACCTGTTTGCCCATGATGTATATGGACGACGCCGTGCGCGCCACCATTGAGTTAATGAGGGTTGACTCAGCTCGAATTACCGAACGCGCCAGCTACAACCTGGCGGCGGTCAGCTTTACGGTCGCCGAGTTGGTCGCCGAAATTCAAAAGTTTATACCAGAATTTAAATGCACCTACAAACCTGATTTCCGGCAGGCTGTGGCGAACTCCTGGCCACAAACAATCGACGACTCAACTGCGCGCCGGGAATGGGGTTGGCGACATGAATTTGATTTAGCGGCAATTTGCAAAACAATGCTCGACAAGCTCCGAATTAAGCTAAAATGAACGGTTGATCGAAAAAATGGCGCAAAGGCTCTCGCCCCGCGCCGTTCGATCCGTTTAATAAGTTTGACTGCTTCTCAAAACGAAAATTTGTTCTGAATCAATTCACTTCGCCTTGACAAAATCGATTAACTTTTTACCAATGATTGTATTATCCTGAATACCGTCGAAAAAATCTTCTCCGGGTCCTTTTGAAAAAACCAAAACCATTGCGCCCGTGTGACCTCCGGTCGTAAAGCCGGCTTCCGACACCACATTTTCGGCGATTGATCCGCCATGAATGGCAAAGCCGCCCGTTTCATGATCAGCCGTCACCAAAACCAACGTTTCGGCATTTTCTTCAGCGAAATCCAGCCCCACGCCCACTGCAGCGTCAAAATCTAACACTTCAGGCACAAGATATTCGAGATTGTTATCATGACCAGCCCAATCGATTTGTGAACCTTCGACCATTAGGATGAAACCCTGTTCATTTTTACTCAGAATTGCAAACGCTTTTGAGGTCAACTCCGCCAAAGAAACCTCACGCTCCGTAGCTTTTGGCAGATCTTTTGGAGCCAAAAAAGCAGCCAACCGCTTCACATCTTTTGTTGCGCGGAATTCTGCAACTGACTTAACAACAGTCATTTTTCCTTCCATTTCGGCAAGTGGGTTTTTGTCATCGGTTCGCTTGCTATTTTCCTCTGTTTGCGGAATAAAATACGTCCATCCGCCTCCGATTAACACATCGATGTCAGCCGCCGCAATCTGGTCGGCAATTTCAGTATTCTTGCTTCGGCTGTCAACATGCGCCAAAAAACAGGCTGGCGTTGCATGGGTAATGGAACACGTCGCAACCGCTCCGGTTGACCATCCATGTTCTTTTGCATGCTCAAAAACGGTTTTGAGCGCCTTGCCGTCCGGTGTAAAAGAAATCATTTTGTTATTGGTCTTAAATCCGGTAGACATGGCTGTTGCTCCCGCCGCAGAATCGGTAATCAGTTTATCCATTGAGTGTGTGGTCAACAGCCCGATATTGGAAAATCTATCCAGGTTAAATTTTTTGCTGGCAATTTTTCCTGCCGTAACCTGTGAAACACCCATGCCATCACCAATATAAAGGATGATATTTCCGGGCGGTGTATTTCCTTTTTCAGCGGCGTTGGCCGCCAGTGAAATGGTAAAAACGAATAGCGATAGAAAAAGAGTTCTCATCATCAGACATCCTTCATTTGGTAAATGTATTTACGATTCATCTTTCATTCTTGTAAAATAAGCTTTTGAAGTTCATGGACAATTTATTTCTGCAAACCCGATTCACAAATTGGTTCTTGAGCACCGGGTTTTGATTTACGCTGTCACATCTGAAAAAAAGAATAGACCCAAAAAAAGACAGGGCAACAGGTTCACCAAAAAGCAAAAATAGAAAAATCCTTTGTCTTCTGCAAAAAGCATGAACAATGTATTTCAACACATTTTCACCTTATTTCTATCCTGTTACGCTTCTTTTTTTAGATTCGTCTGAGCGCCAATAATCCCTGTCGCTCAGCAAGCTCTTTACAAAGAACGTCGCGGCTGGCGCATTTGCCAATGTCCAACGAGTAACCTGCAACGACATCCATGTTTTATACAACAAATTGCCAACCTTTTTGCTTGACATTGCATTTGTCGCCTGATAGATTAGCAGGCTGTAGATGACCAAAAACAGTGTCATAAACCCACTTCATTGAACTCAAGCGGACAGGAGGAAACTGCTAATGATTGCAAAACTTGTCACCATAGAACGTCATATTATTGAGACACAACCGCCACACGCGACCGGTGAATTTTCATCCCTGCTTTATGACATCGCGCTTGCTGCGAAAATTATTCGGCGCGAGGTTACCAAAGCGGGTCTTGTCGATGTGCTTGGTTTTACCGGCGGCACAAATATTCACGGTGAGGAGGTTCAAAAACTTGACCAGTTTGCAGATGATATCATGTTCCGCGCGCTTGATCATACTGGTCGATTGTGTGTCATGGCCTCGGAGGAACGAGAAGATATTATTCCGATTCCGGAGAAATATAAACCTGGCAACTATGTTTTGATGTACGACCCGCTTGACGGCTCATCAAACATTGACGCCAATGTTAGTATTGGCACTATTTTTTCAATTTACCGAAAAGTAACCGCGGGGAAACATGGAACGCTGGAAGATTGTTTACAGCCGGGCTTACAGCAGGTCGCGGCTGGCTATGTCATTTACGGCTCATCCACTATGCTGGTTTTTACCACTGGGAACGGGGTGCATGGCTTCACGTATGATCCTAGCGTAGGCGAATTTCTACTGTCGCATGGCGACATAAAAATACCATCAAGAGGAAGACTTTACAGCGTCAACGAGGGGAATTCATGGCGCTGGGATGAAGGCGTTAAAAATTATATTAACTACCTCAAAGATCCTGAACAGCATAATGGCAAACCATATTCATCGCGGTATATCGGATCGTTAGTTGCAGATTTTCATCGCAATCTTTTGTACGGCGGCATATTTTTATATCCCGGTGATCTGAAAAACCCAAATGGGAAACTTCGTCTGGTATATGAAGCAAATCCCATGGCGATGATCGTAGAAAAAGCAGGCGGAGCGGCGAGCGACGGTTCGCAGCGTATCCTTGACATAAAGCCGGATGATATCCATCAGCGCGTTCCACTTATTATTGGCAGCTCAGAAGATGTGGAAGAAGCAGTGGCCTTTGTGCAAGGCAAGCGTTAACCACCGGGCAGGTTTCGCTTTTTCTGCAATTTCCATTTGAGATGAAACTGTGGAACTCCCCGATTGTCTAAAGATGATTGCGGCTGAACATTCAATAATCTATTAAGCGTAGCTAATGGAGCGCGCAGCGCAAAGTCCACGCAAAAATATCACGCCCGGAAGACCGCCGGAATCGCATTTTTTTTCAGGTGAACTCAGTTTAATTTGTCGGGTGAAAAATATCAGGGATGGAACTGTGGTATAATGAACCGACAATGGCTAATCGATATTCGCCATTGTCGGTTCAGAGAACTTTTTGCTTTACGGGTTTCGTATTACTCGATAAATATTGAATCCCAAACGCATCTTGCCTTTTGAAAAGTCAAGATTGCCGCCGCTCATGACCTGGCTTGGCGTAAGCCCAAGCGAGTTGGTGACATACAGATGAAAAACATGCCCGCCAAGATTTTGCTCAAGCCCAATCGTAAAAGAATCATAAACAATGGTTTGTGTGCCGTTTTGAATCGCAGCGCCTCCGGCAGGCAGCGCTGTATTTGATCCAGTCAGAATCGGCGAGCTTTCGAAGAAAAGAGCCACGCTTTTGAAAATTGAAAACTTACCGGCAAACCCAATGGTTATCAGAGGTTTTTCATTGGTCAACGCATAGTTTCCATTAATTAAAATTCCCGGCGCCATCAAAAAAGAAATTCTCGAAGAGAGTCGTTTCTCCATGATTACTTGCGAATACAAGGAAACCCGATCGGATACATTCAAATTCAATCCGGGTTGACTCATCCAGTCCGCTCCGGCGAATAAACCCATCGAAAACGGCATTGAACCATTGTTTTTTTCCCGCCAGATTTGCCATTTGCCGTTGAACTCATAGGTGGCCAGCTGACCTGAACGTCCGGCAGTAAGGACAAAATTATTCGTTAGCGCAAAAGTAAACTCAGTCAACATGTGCGCTCCGACATCTAAACCAAAAAGTTGTTGGTATCCTGTATCCACATTTCCCGTCCAACGATGTGCAATTCGATATGAAATCGAACCTTGTGGAAGAACTTGTGTGGTTTGAAGCGCTCCAACTGATAGGCCGGGAAACGACTCAGCATATATTTTTTTTTGAGGCGCAGCTTGCACGTTAGTCGGAATTGAACGTATCCAGGCCGCAACGGCGCGCAGCTCAGGCTTGGTTAATGGTTTGTCTGTGGGCATTTTCTGCCCTTTCATGCCCTTGGTTCCAACCAATTTCATCATTAAATAACTTCTTACCGGATTGCCCGGCTTTACTAAAGCAATATTGGGAAAATCTACGCTGGGCTGACTGACCAGACCGACATAAGCCTGTTCCTGGGTCAAGTCCAGTCCGGCGCTCGATGACGCGCCTGCATGACAGCCTGAAAATGCGCACTTGTTTTCAAATATTTCCATGACATTGTCTGGAATCTGTCCTTGCGCATTAACAGAACGCCCGATCAGGCTGAAGCCTGCTATCAGGAATAATTTCAGGAAAAAAGAAAAGCTCATGTCATTCTCCTTTTTTGGCATGAGTTATATAAAATTCACCATTAAGTAAAAAAAGATGGTGCATCCACTGTATAAAGTAAATTTAAAGCTGTCGCTATTTGCCGCCGCCGCTAATTCCAGCCCCTTCCCGTGTCTGTAGCCCGCCTAAGTTGGAGTGCGCTTTTACCCAAATCTTGTTATTTCTGGACAAATGATTTGGAAAAGCAGAAAAGGTTTGATCTGAGTTGAGGGAACAAAAAAAGTTGTCGCGAATTTCAAACACATCGATTACATCTTTAGCGTCATAGACAAAGAGATAGCAATTATCTTCTGACACACAATCTAAATCTTTACCCACTGAAATGAGCTTTTTTCGACTAAATTTTTTAAACTTTGTAAACAATGATTTTGTCGTTTCAGACTGAAACAGAGCTTGCAAGGTATCCGCCTCGGGCGTTTGACGCAAAGAATAAAGCAAACCGGCGCCGGAAAAAAGAATCATCATGGTAATCAACGATATTGCAGCCAGCTTGAAACTATTTGATTTGACTGGCTGGCGATCCGCGCCTTCTGTTTTGTCAAATAAAGATTTTTTCAATTTATCAAAATGGACGCGCAACCAATTCGTATCAAATTCAGGTATATTCAGCGTAATAGAACCGGCGCTCTTTGGTTTGACGCTAACCATCTCTTTTTCCTGCCGAATAATCGCTTGTCTTTCCCTTTTTAAATCGCCGAGCAGCTCTTCAACACTCTGGTAACGCTCCGCCGGATTTTTCTTTAACGCCTTATCTATAATTTTTTGCAGCTTGGTTCCATGCACCTTGGTTTTAGGCAATGGTCTTGGCGTTTTTTTCAAAATGGAATAAATGATTTCTTCTTCAGTTTGGCCGCTAAAAGGGTGACTGGCAGCGATGAGCTGATAGAGGATAACACCGATTGAAAAGATATCTGACGAGGGGGCGAGCTCGAGTCCTTTCAATTGTTCAGGTGAAATATAAGGCGCGGTTCCCATACGCGTTCCGTTTCGGGTAATTCTTGTATCCAGCGTAAGTTTAGCCAGACCAAAATCGAGAACCTTTATCCAGCCGTCTTTGTCCATCATAATATTTGCCGGCTTTATGTCACGGTGGATAATGCCCACATCGTGCGCCTTGCGCAAACCGCGCGCAATTTGTATTGCAATTTGTAATGATTTTTTCAGCGACAAGCGTTTCTGTGCAATGAGTTGACTGAGACTAAGGCCGTCAATGTATTCCATCGCAATGTAGAATTCACCATCGTGCTTGCCCATCTCATAGATAGTAACAATATTCGGATGTTTCAAAGAAGCTGCCGCGCGCGCCTCGCGTTTAAAACGATCTATAAGCTGTCTATTCGAAGTAAGATGAGATGGAAGAAATTTAAGCGCAACTTTCCGATTAAGATGGGTGTCTTCAGCAAGGAAAACTTTCCCCATGCCGCCTTCATCAATTTTCTCAATTATCTCGAAATGAAATACCTCTTTTTTTTCCATTTTCTCTTGTATAGCCCCCAATTAAATTATTGGCAGTCCTACAGCAAAGATGATACCAATCTTAACAATTTCAACCAAACAAATGGCACACCTTAAGCTCATAAAAAACAGCATCCCATTTCAAACGCTTTCCAAATTGATCATTTTTTAAAAAAAAGATGGCGTCCTATTTCAAATGTGTCATTCAACTTTGGGCTTTTCGTTATTTTTTTCGGGCTACTGGCGGGCCTGAAAAACGCCTTTTGTCCGGATGGAATGTGTGACATTTTATGCAATTGGCCGCCACCTGCTTGGGCTTATGACACTCCTGGCAAGAGTTAATCTTGGGAAGATTTTGCGTCATTGCCTTGTCAATCTTAAATGACTTGGTCAGTTTAAATTCGGAGTACTTTTCAACAGATTGTTGCAGAGATTCTTCTGAAAATTGAATTTCAGTATGACAGTCAACACAATGTTTTTCAAGGATATGCGCGCCATGACTAAACTCTGCTCGTCGCATAACACGCTGCGTGTTGGCAATACGACGAAAAGCCGCATTTTCAACGATATGACATTTTTGACATTCAGGCCCATCCGGCGACGTCAGATCGTTGACCAATTGCCGAAAAGCTGCTTTTTGTTCCGTAGAAAGCCTTTGGTTTTCTCGACTAACAGGTAGCTGAAAATTACTCGCGGTTCTGGCGGAAGAAGGCACTGCAAGCCGACCGGCCGCATCTTTGAGCAATATATTCAATTGATGAATTTCATTGCGCAACTCGCCGTGACTTTGCAACTCGTCAGCATATTGTTTCAATGTGTTGATTGCATCTAAGTAAACCGAATCAACATCACTCTCCGTAATGTCGCCAAAGCTATTGAGCAGATCAAAAAGTCCGCTTACCGGATAAAGCTTTTTACGAATTTGCTTGAGATTTTCCAAGATCCATGGATCTTGGTGAGTGATTGAGTTTTTGGTAACCTCACCGCTTTCATCAAGAATGATCCTTGGGTTCAGAGCATAAGTCCAAACCAGTCCGGGGCCGCCGCGTTGTTGCATTTGCTGAATGGTTTCAACACCAATACTTGCCAACGCCGGGTTTGATTTAGGAAGGCCGGAAACAATAGCGCCCGATTTAACATGGCATTCGGAGCAATGTTCATCAAAACTGATGTTTTTAAATGTTTTGCCGTCTGAGTTTGGGTTATGACAGTAGAAGCACGCGCCTTCATAAAAATAGTTAAAATCAAGGGTGTGCATTTTCAACGCCTTGAACAACTCGCCAACATTGTTTATGCCGTTGCTGTTTTGCAGAACAAAAACGATATGCCGAATATGGGACATGGCCAAGGTTGAGTCATCGGGCAGACTTTTCCTCGCAAATTCAAACTCCGGGTGACGTTGGTTAAAAGAACCATAGTCATGGCAGGTAAGGCATTTGCTGTCCTCAACCTGTGTTATCGCCTCGTCACGGCCCTCATGCTCATTATGACATTCAAAACATTCAAGCTCATGGTCAGTATTTTGAGCCAGCGAATCCGGGCTCAGCCTCAGGAAATTATTTGAGCGATAAAGATAGTGCGCTTTGAAATCATAAATATCTCTCGCGGCGTTTTTTTCGTGACAATTACTGCAAAGCGCATCGGAAACCGCTTCTGTCGCCACATGACACGAGGCGCAATCTTTTGCAATAGTGGCATGGTTCGATGACATTGCGCCAGCTGAGATAAAGTTGCTCGTTTGCATTCCAGAGTCATACCCGACATAGCCGAGAAAACCGACTGAAAAAACAATGCCGATCCAAATCATTGTCTTGCGACGCGCCTGGAAAACGTAGTTTTTGCTTACGCTTAAATTAAGCGGGGTGAATTTGTGCCGTTTTTTATTTGGAGCCATTTTTCTAATAAGTGAAGGATTTATTCATGCACGATCAGATGCATTCAGATACGTTAACTTCTTTAATTTGCTCAAAGCATCAATTGCAAATCAAACCATATTTGAATTCATGCCAACAAATTGCCGAGACCATCCCGGCCATATATTACAATTTATAGATCCCCCGAATTCGACAAAGCTGGCTGGCCGACCCGTCATAGCCAGCCTTGATTGCTTAGTCGAAATTTTTCCACATTGAACCCGACGTTTTAATAATAAAAAACGACATAAAGGTGAACGCACAGCAAAACAAGCAGCAAGATGGAAGCTGGCAGATGCAAAGGCAGCCAAATCCTTAAAAGCCTTTGCAAGGTATATTGCGCATCCATCTCTAATTTTGATTTATAGATCAACTGCAGTTCATTCACTTTGTTCAGCTCATCTTCCGGAAGTAGTTTTTTAAAAAAATCAAACTGTCTCATCCTCCGTTGAATGCCGCCAGTTATATCAAAAAAGTATATCAGTCTAAGCGTTGGCTTCTTCAATGAAGGGAGTATCCGTTTCAGGTAAAAGTCTTTCACGAGCTGAGAACAATCTGCAACCAAAGCGTCTGCGTTCTTGTTGAGTTCCTTGCTGAGTTGTGGTATCCGCTCGTATATGACTTCAATATTCAGTCCGGAAGAAAGCACTTTGGGAAGCCATTTTTGCAAGATGAGTCCGACAACGCCAGTCGCTGAAACCCAAATGGAAAGTCCCCAAAGCCAAAGGTAAAAAGCACCTGTTGGAATTGTGAAACCACTGTGCATAAACATCAGCATCAAAAACAGAAAGCCACCGTAAAGGTGAAATTGCAGCCAGGCTCTGGCTTTGCCAATAGCAAATTTTCTGGCAAGTTTCATTTTTCGCCTGCGAACGCCATATAACGCCACGCCGACCATTAGAACAGCGGCGCCGGTTCCATAGCTCAGTCCCCAAATATTGCCCGCGTCAACCCCAAAAGTATAAGCGGCAAACAAATAAATGGCTGCCAGGAACACGCCGGTCAAAAGCAGCGCCCGCAACGTGGGAAAAAAATCGCCCATGTTTTTTAAACTAAAGGTGCGCCAAACCTGTTGGCGACGTTCACTGTTTGAAATTAATTGGGCAAAGTGATCAACAGTGTCAACCCTGGTGGCGCAACCCTGAGGGCAGTTGGCAACACAGGCAGGCGTGTGACCCGTATCATAGCACAAATCACACTTTGTCGCCATTTCACTAATTTCAGGCCGAACGCGACGCGGTTGGGCGTATTGGCCGCTCCAATATTCCTCTGTATCAATCATTGTAATGGCGTCATAGGGACATTTGTGATAACAAGTCTTGCAGCCAATACAAAGTTCATCATCAATTTCGACTACATCGCCAATGCCAGCGCGACGAATTGCGCCGGTCGGGCAACCAATAAGACAAACAGGATCCTGGCAATGATAGCAAGAGCGAGTAATCAAAAAATTATAATACTTTTCACCTTCGCGCACAAAGCGAGGAAGTTGATCGTGCGTATCTCCACAGCCTCGAACACAGTCATCACATCGGGTGCAGGCGTCAAGATCAATAACCAGCACACTGGTTCCTTCAACAAGGCCTGACTCTAAAGCTGTTTCAAGAAACTCAGATCGTATGGGGTTTTTCCTGGTTCTGCCAGCTTCTTTGGTGCGTTTCGCCGATGAATCCCAAACACTGCGTTGTAATTTGGGATGTTTTTCGATGAGGAGATTGAAATCACTTTTGTCAATTCGAACGAGTTCGGTGTGCTCCACTGATCGAACCGTGTGCTGCCACTGCTCTAATTTCATGACAAATTCACTATCGCCGAGTAGCTTGCCCTTGGAAAGATAGTTTACGACAAGCTCTCCTGCGCCAACCTGCTGCGACAGCTTTACAAAACCGGCCCTGACTAAAAAAATGGCGTCAACCGGTTCACCTTCACGAACAATGACCTCGCCCCTATCGTATGACTTTAGCTCAACCCGTTGTTTAAAGTCATCGATAAATTCCTCTGAACAGACCTGAAATAACGGAGTGTTCTTAAGCTGATCCGACAAGGAGCGTTCAACATATATTTTATTCAGTCGTGTTCTCAAGGCCGGCGACTTGCGTTTCATGGCTTCAAGCGCCGGAGCGCGTATCTGTAATAAAGCGCACTGCGTCATGGTTTGGGCGGTAACCGATTGCGGCCATCCTACAGAAGCCCCCACCTCGCCAAAAAGATCATTTTCTTTAACGTTGATGGTGCCGCCCCACGGCATATCGATATCCATTGAAGATAAAAATGTAAATCCGGGGTTTTCTTTTAACTCTTTTATCTGGCTTTGAAAAACGCTTGGGTCAGGAGTATTGCGGGAACGAACATTGCCAGCTGCGCCGCCTTTGCGACCAAGAACTTGCTGTTTTTTGATATAAAGATTGACGTTGCCGTTCAAAACAAAAAACGCCAAATCGAGGTATGCGCCCTCTTCAAAAACGATCTTTCCCTTTTCCCAGACAGCCACGCAAACATCAGGGCTGATCTTTTCGAGAAAGTCGGCTTTATAATCTTTAAAAATTTCGAATTCCTGCAGCTTGCGCGCGGACAAGCGCTTATAAATCTTCAGTATTCCCGACTGTTTGCCAAACGTCGTCCAGCGATCCTGAAACTGCTCCTCGCGCTCGACAAAACTATGGCTTACCATTTCATCCAATGATATATCGCCCTTTTACTTATTCAGCTCTTGATGAATATATTCAATATAACTTTTGATCACCCACAAAACGGAATCTACCGGCGCATCCTGGCTTAAGCCGGGCGCGAATGGCTTGATGCTTATTGTTTTTTTAGGATTTAGCCATCCAGGCAATTGCGGTTCCACGTAGACAAATACAGTGTCCGCCGGGCCGCCGGAAAAATTGGCGGGAAGTCCGCCGGAACTCTTCACAGTATATTCGGGAATCGGTTTGGCGCGCAGAGCTTGCGCATAAGCTGCATTGTCCGAGTCTGCAGGTCGCAATTGATAATCCCAATGTTTGGCGATATTGTTGCGAATTCCCTTTATGTAGTCAAAACCCTCTCCCGAAGGGTGGCCGGTCTCCAGCAATTTTTTCTCATTGATTTGATGGCAATCCACACATGTTTTCGCCCGAACGCCAACATTGCGCAGTTCAAGCAAGCCAACCTTCAAGGCTTTTTGATAGCCGCTTCGCGAGACGGCAAGCGGATCTTTGGGCGGCGAACCTTCCTGATGGACTTCTAAATATCCTTTCCCTTTCGGGCCTGAAGAGCCGTGACAGAGCTCGCAACTGACGCCTGTGTTCATATTTTTCGCTTCTCTGCCACTGACAACTTCACCATGGCATTTGGCGCAGCCTGAATTCCCCTTTAAATAATCGGCGGGATTCATGCCGTAAGATTGCGCAATTTCAAGAGAGCGTTTCTTTTTGCGTTTTAAGTCAGAAATCGTGCTGTAGTGCGGATCGCTTTTCCACCACTTGCCGTCTGAAATATGACAAGAGCCATTTTCAGTTCCACAAGAGCGATAACCAAGAGTCTGATAAGTTTGAGAAAAGCCAGGTTGAAAAACAAATAACGCGAGTGTAACATGAAATAAAAGCAAACGAACCCTAATCGCCTGCGCTAAAAAAATCCACTTACTTTGAGGAACCTGATTGTACATTTTGAAACTGTTTCCAAAGGTCATCGGATACTTTATATATTTCACCTTTCTCGTTTAGAAAGAATGCTTTTTGTTCTTTTAAATTAAACGGTCGCGAACCTAAACGACCAAATATGCTAACCTGGTTGCCGCTTTCGTCCACGGCCCGGTCACGGTCAAGACCTTTTGAAATGCCAATTGCCGGCCCGCGAGTCTTGCGTGTGGCTATTAAGACCGGTTGGGGCGTTGGGCTAAATCCAAGATGGCCTTCTGTTAAAGGTGAACTTAACTGGATGACACGAAGTCCATTTTTTCCATCTGCAAGATAAGCAAAAACACTGGCGTTGGTCGCGGCTACTTTAACGCCGCGCGCATCATTAATTCGACCGTTGGCCGTATACTTTTGCGCAACGGAGATGGATTCCGGATTTTCGATATCAATGATGGCCAAACCCTGCCTGCCTGCGGCAACATAAGCATAAGTGCGCGCCACATAGATATCGTAACTGCGTTTTAGCGGCACAAAACTATTCTTAACCGGTTTCGGGGAAGCCGGATTGGTGATGTCTATAACCTTTACGCCTTCCCTGTCACAGACAAATGCATAACGAAATTGAATCGCGATAGCATTGGGCTTCTTTAGAAAAGGTCCTTTAACCGAGCTGACAATTTTCGGGCGAAGCGGCTTATCAATGCTAACAACCACCAGGCCTGACTTGCATAAGATGTATGCGTAGTTGCCTGCAATAGTCAAATTTACCGCGCCGTCCAATTGCCCTTTCGGGTTAAAAGTAACCGCTCGTTCGAGAAAATTATTGGTTGGATCGCCATCTACCAAATTCATTACATCAACCAGAATCAAACCTTCCTGGCGATCAGTAATGTAAGCATAGCTATAAAGTGGATGGATAGGCAATTCCTGATTGTCCGGATTTGCAATAACCGATTCCCGTCGCGTATCAATCGGCATATTGGTCGGCAACGCCACGGCCGTTGCATATCTCGTTTTCACATGTGTTCGTTGACCAATTGCGCCAACCGGCGAGGTTAGAATGCGCTGTGAGTAGCCTTTGTTATCGATATTAGCCACATCAAAAACACGAAATCCATCCCGCCCGTTTGCTGTAAAGAGATATTCTCCACGCAGCTGCAAACTTTTGATATAATCGCCATCCTGGGCGTAAGCGGTTTCCAGTTCCATTTTATTTTTTCGATGTTTTTTGTAGTTGTCAGGATAAGCCAGTTTGTGCAGATAACTGCCAATTACAGCCTGCGGCTCATCAGTCTCTGTAACAACAACTGCTTCCAAACCTTTTTTGCCTTCCGCAACGTAGGTAAACTTGCCAATAAAATTGACAAAATTTGTACCGTGCAAAAGCGTTTGCGCCATCCAGGCGTTGTTGTTATTCTTTTCGGAAAGATGACAGTCTGAACAGATGCGCGTTTCGGTTTTACGCACGGTGTGCGCAAAGTGCGGATTAAAAGCCTGACTGCTATAACCCGGAGCAGAAATTGGCGGCTGCTGCACGTAAACTTGTTCCCGATTGGCATTTCTCGAACTTAAAATCAACGCGCTGCTTGAACGGGCGGTCGTTATTTTGTTGCCGTTGGTGCTGCCCGTCAAACAAAGCATAAACCCTTCATCTCGCAAGACTTGTGGATTATAGGTTGTCCAGTTGCGGGTTTCTCCGCCCTCAAAATGGTTCATCCCCTTCTTCCAGTTTGCCTGTTGAGGCAAATGACAGCCGAAACAATTGGTTATCCAGGAAGTATGGCAAGACTGACATTCCATTTTCTCATAGGCATGGGCGAGCATAGCGGGGTCAATGCTATCAATGTCTTTAACTTCGCCGCCTTTTGCCATCAATTTGGCTGCATAGGCTTTCGGGTTGAACTCAGCTGATTTTTTATCAATTGAGGCTCGCACCTGGCTAATTTCCCATTCAAGCGTATCGACCATCATAGACCGTTGAATGCGTTTATTGCCGAATGTTTCAAAACGCGCGTCCAAAAACGGTGTGCGCAACTGAGTCAGGTCAGTTCCTCCAGCCGGCGCAGCCACGCCGGAGGTCTTTAATGTAGCATAATCCAAAGCAGAACCGTGACAATCAACGCATTTTATTTCAACGGCGTTGTGAAATTCACCGTGCAGCTTGCCGCTGCCATGCACATCCTGTTTAAAGTGACAATCAACGCAATGCAACCCTTTTTCAAGGTGAATATCCTTGAGGTGAACGGCTTTTTGAGTTGTGCGGCATGCTTCGTCGCAAATGTCATTTTGCCCTTTAATCGGAATCAGCCCATGAAATTTATGCTCAGACTCGGAAGGAATAATAATGCCGTTTCGATCCAGCAGATTGCCTTTGCGATCCTTTTTGAAAACAGCGCGAAACAACCATCCGTGTCCATGATAGTCGGCAAACTGTGTCTTTTTCAGCTTTGAATTGAGCTTGCTCATATTGGCAAGAAATTTCTGATTGCCCCAATTCCCTCGTAATACAGCTTCCTCCGGGTTTTGGTCAAGAAGCTTCCAAGCTTCTTTTGAAGTCAACTCCTTCTGCTTCTTGGGATACATGAGATCGCCGTCGGTTTCATAGTCCCACATTTGAAAACCGTAAAATGTATTGACAAAAGCATTGGGCTGATGCATGTGGCAGGTCATGCACTGACTGGAGGGAATGCTCAAAGTCATCTGATGTTTGATCGGATGCCCTTGTTCACGCTTCGAGATTTGCTTGTCCCTGGTTCGACTCGACCCCAGATTGCCGTATTTTGAATACTGTCCGGAATTATACAAAGAGCGATCATTGGCGTAAACCACATGGCAGGCGGTGCATCCGCTTGAGCGATAGTCGCCGGGTTGATCATTGGTGCCAAGAAATGAGAGATGCGGATCGTTTAAACGCGTTTTATGAAGATTCAACACCGGAGAGCTGGTGCGAAGTTGCGTGCCAAGTCCGCGGTCGCCAAGTTTCATATCAGGGCGTCCCGGCTCTTCGAGCAGCGGCGGACTACCAATTTCCGATGGATTGATGCGGGGCAATTTGCCGCCTCTTTCAAAAGTTCTAAAAATATTGCCAACCTGGCTAATCTCCCAACGCGGCAACGGAACAACCAGCGGCAAAACGCCCTTTTTAAGCATTTCCTCTTTGGTTGGAGCCGGAACCGTATTAATTCGTTGCGGAATACCATCCCGGCTATAACTTTCGCCAAAATTATAAACTTTGTTTGCCACAATTCCGTTGTTGTAAGCGGCGCCGCCCCATAAAAGCGTCGACGTCGTCATCATACTTTTCTGAACGTTCAAAACCTCATTCGGGTGACAAGAGCCACAAGCCTCATTGGCAATTCTCAAATCCCCCGGATTCATAAACCGAATAAATTCAGGAGATTCCTGATTCAAGTTTGTAAAAGATCTTTCAGGGTTTTTTCCGTTTTTCCAATTCTTGGGGAAACGCGGCTTTACGTGCGCATCTTCTTGTTTCCTGGCAGTAGGATTGCCCCCATGGCAGTCGGTGCAACCCAACTTCACCATTGAAGACGCATGCATTTTCTCAATGCCGTTATGACAACTCAGGCATCCGGCGCTCTTGCTTTGCACGTCAGCCGCCGTTTGCCGGATTTTTCGTCTGCCCTTGCGAAGATTATTGTCATTTGTCGTTTGGGCGACTACTGATAACACCAAAAAAAGCAGCGCGAAAGAAGTAATAACGAGGTGAGTAAAGAGCGAGGGATGCAAAACCGGATTTTTTTTCAAGAACAAAGAGGATATTTTCATATTTCCAATAACTTCAACAGTGATAATCTTTGTAGTAAATAAAACAACAGTCTTCAACCGAAAGAGCTGTCAATAAAGCGTTCATTCCATTCTAAAACGTAAAAATGAAGTCAGAGAAAAACGCCGCTTGCGTCATTCTGGTTTCAAAGAGATCCGTGAACCCGGCGAGCGGGGTCAATGCGCTCACAGACAGAATAAATTTGGCGTTATTATTTAAAAAAGGTCTGTATTGTAAACCAATACCATAGTCTATACCAACGGCGTTCCTAATTTGCTGATTGACTAAGCTTGAAATAGATGACACATTGGCAAACCGCACATAACTGGCATTCAGAATCATCCTGGCTTTTGGCGTAAAGTCACCTTCCCAGCCGGCATTGAGCAAAAACAAACCCTGATTGACAAAATTTGATTGCCCTTCAAGTTTACTCGTGCGCAAGTTGGGAAGCATGCTTGCCTTACCGGTTAGAGTTGCGCCAAAGATTCCAATGTTTTGCGTATTCCAGTAACTGACCGAGCCGCCGGCAAAAAAGGAGTTGTCGACAATTGAATCAAAACCCTGACCCTTATTGTCAAATATATTTCTGTCGCCCGACGCATAAAGCGCGGAAGTCCTGAAACGCATCCAGTTCTGATCCACTGAAAGCTCAAAAGTGGCAAGTTGCGCATTGATGCTAATCGGGCCGTCTGCAATCGGATTGTAACTGTCGCGCCCAAAAACCTGATAAAACGCATGCGACACGTTAAACCTGCCCCAATGGCCGTCGCCAGCCCAACCCAAATAATAACTTTTTATGTCATGCGGTTGGCTGTTGACGCCAACTCTTGTCCTGCCGCGCACCGGAACGCCGTTGTCATCGACATACGTGCTCGGCTTGTCGTGGTTGTAGTGAAAACTTAATTGCCCGGTATAGCCTAAAGTTAAAAAATCCTGTCGATATAAATTTAACAGAAACACATCCTGATTGCGATTGCGGGTAATCATGTTCAATTCACTATTGGTATCTTTTTCCAGCATTCTGAAATAAGCAAAATTATACTGATAGCGATTGGAAGCCAGACTGCCCAGCAAACGGACGCCAAGGTTAGTGTCGTGAAAAATCAGCCCGCGAAAATCACTGTTGAAAGGCTGGATTCCGGCTTTGACCGAAACGAAGTCATAGTTGTCGCTGAGATCAAAAAGATGTTTCTCGACGAGCAACTCCTGAAATGCCAAAAAACTATCATACCGAAGCGGCCCCTGGCCTGGATCAGTGTTCAGATTATTGTTTTCAATTACGTTGGCATAGTTCAGGTTTAAAGCGGTTGTCACCTTGATTTCTATATCACGGGGCTTATAGGCCGTGTTGCCTTTGTAGAACTCAAAGGAGAGACTGATATTTTCACGAACCATGCTGCGGCCTGATTTGCCAAAAAAACCACTTGAGTTCGGGTTTGTGGTGCTAATACCGCTCGGCGTTGGCACGGCGGCGGTTTCAATTATGGTATTGGTTTTTCCGGTAAAGATAAAAAAAATATCTTGTCCGATAATCGGGTAGTCGCCCTTAAGTATATTTCGGTTATACGGATCCCAAATATTCCCTTGCACATTTAGCTGGTAAGGCGGCGGCTGAACGTCACGCCAACGATCTGGCAACAATTGAAAATGCGGCGTCTTGTCGGCAATGGCTCGCGGCATTTTTTTGGTTGAGTCTGGCGCGGGGCTGCCCGTTTCAGGTTTTGCCTGGACACTCAGGGTCAGGGCGCTGATCATAAGAAAAAGTAAAATGTTAGATTTCATGGCTTTTTTGTTGGTTTCGATTCAATTGTAGTACGGGTCATTTAAGCAAACTGCCGACAACTGGCGCAAAGAAACGCCAGTCACCGGCAATCGTTCACATTTTACAAAATTACCGGTTAATTCAAATTCGGGTTGCGCGGGAATTTAACATAAGGCAAAGGGATGGTTTGATATGAAAATTGATCAGTGCGCATCTGCGTAGGCGCCTCATATCCTCTGGTTCCACCGCTGGCAATATAATCGTCTTGATCAACGCCATCGCCGCTCACGCCAATGCCTCCCACAAGCTGACCATTTTTATACAGAGGAATCCCCCCTGGAAAAATAGTAATGCCATTGCCATAAGGCGCCAGCCCCAGATTTTGTTGCCAACGATAATCGTTGAGAGCTAAAAAACCCCGCACAAAAAGCGGCCCGGCCTGCACGGCTTTTCCATCTGTAGGTTGATCTTGACCCGGTGGAAAAAATCGTTGACTTAAAAAACCAATGGCTCTGGTTGTTACGGCCATTTGTTGGTTGGCGGGCAACCCTAAAACTTGCCTGAAACGCCCACCGAGAGTCGTGGTTGGATCGCTAAAAGCCACTACAGTTCGCGCTTTTTGCGCTGCAACATCATAACTGAAAATTGTCGCGTCAGCTGTTCTCCAGATGCCCAGAATACTGCCATCCACATCGGCGACGGCAATAAAAACCCGCGCCGCCGAGTTCAGGGGCCGCCGAATCGCAGCGCGTGTATTGTTGGCAGTCGCGATGGCCTGGTTAATGATGTTTTGCACTTCCCCTGCGGTGAGAAATTGTCCGGCTCGCACATTGAAATTCTGTTGTCCGTTGCCAAGGTCTACCGGCCCGCTAAAGGGGAAATTAGGGACATTTATCAATGGGTAGGTCTGATCAAGATTCCCTTTACTATTAACAATAGCCTGCGTATAAGTAAAATTTCCAGCCGGGGTATTCTCTATCTGATATGGCAATCGAATTCCATCAATGAAAATATTGTCCCCCCGGAAGTCAGAAAGTGGTGTAAACCCGATAACCGCGCCCAGCGCAATTGTCTCTGCAAGCTTTGGAGCGCCGCTGCAATCTGTTAAAAAAGTATTGCCCAGATTTGCTGCATTAGGATAAGCACTGACACCCAGGCCGCCGACAAGTTGTCCGTTTTTAAAAATCGGCACACCGCCGGGAACGCCGCTCAAACCCATTTGTCCGGTTGCCGCCTGCCCCGGCGGTTGGCTGTTGTTGGGTTGAATATCCCCGCCGCCAACGCTGGAAAATGGCACCCCGTATAACGGGCCGCCCGGCGTGTTCGGTGTTGCCGGAGGAAAATGCGAACGGGTGATGTAACAAGCTGTCAGCGTGGTAAAAGCGTGTTGGTTGCTGCTCAAATAGGCGGCAGTTCTGGCCTTGGGCACAGCGCCAACATTTACATCCCAAACCGAAGCTGATGAATTATTCATCCGGTAGACTGCCAGAATATTGCCAGAGCGATCCGACACGGCAACAACAACTTTTTGACTCAGACGATCAGCCTGTTCAACTGCCTGCGCAACCAACTGATTAACATCGGCAGTCGTGAGACTCCCAGCTTGCGTAACCGGAGGAACCACAGGAGAATAGTTAGAACTACAGCCGCTAAACCCGAAAGTGAACTGCGCAACGATGAATGCAAATAAAAGCTTTTTCATATTTAGTTTTAAATAATCCATTTTAAATCTCTTAACACGAATTAGACTGAAAACGCAAGTCGAACTGCCGCTTCTCATCAGATTTTGGGGGTATCACGAATCGGAAGCGGCAGTTTACTTGCAAAATCCATCAGAACCTAGTTGTTTTGCGCCCCTGCCAGTATCCAGTTGGCAATCAAGTTGATCTGAGTCTGGTTGATCATTGCCGGGGCTGGCGGCATGATGCCATCTATGCCATTAAGACGATCAAGAAGATAACTGTTCGTTGTATCGCCTGCGGTCACCCGGTTTTTAGTGGCATCTTTTAATGCCGGGATGCCAACAAGCTTCGCATAAGACTTGCCGTTGTCCAATCGAAACGAAGCGTCGCCTTTTTTAAGATGACACCCTGAAATTGCGCACGATGGCGTAAGGATAGTGGTCTGGATAACCGAGAACGTAGGGGTCAGGCTTACGCTCGAATCCGGAGCCGCCCCGGCTTGTATCCAATTTGCGATTTGACTGATTTGCCCCTGAACAAGCGAACCGGCCTGAGGCATTATTCCATCAAGACCCTTAATCCGATCAACAAGATAGCTATTTGTCGAATCTCCCGGAGTCACCCGTATTTTAGCATTGTTTTTCGTTGCGGTTATGCCAATAAGCGATGCATAAGAGTTGCCATAATCCAATTTAAGTCCGCCTGCATTGCTTGCTGTATCGTGACACCCGCTGGTTGCACAGCTCGGCGTCAATATCGTCGCCTGAATGTTATCCAGAGTTGGCGGTAAAACAACTTGCTTAACAGAAGAATCCGGCAGCGCGCCCGCTAATATCCAATTTTTGATCTGGTTAATTTGCGACTGGCCAAGCGTGCCGGAAGGAGGCATTATTGTGCCAAGAAGACCCTGAATCCGATCAAGAAGATAACTATTGAGTGTATCGCGGGCAGTCACCCGATTTTTAGCCGCACCGCTTGCAAGTTGGCCGACAAGCGACGCATAAGAATTGCCATAATCCAATCGAAGTCCACCAGCAGCGCCTATGTCGTGACATCCGCTGCTTACGCAGCCCGGCGTAAATGTCATCGCCTGGATATTGTCAAGGGTCGGCGGCAAATTTACAACAACAGGAGGCTTGGTAGAAGGCAACGCCCCGCCCATTATCCAGCTTGTAATTAACTGAACTTCAGCTGGAGAAAGTAGTGGATTGCCCACGGGCGGCATTGCTGTAACCGGAGACACACCCATTCCTTTAACCAGATCAACAAGATAACTGTTCAGCGTATCGTTGGCCGTCACCCGATTTTTATTGGAGTTGCCAGTGGCTTGCACGCCAACCAATGTGTTATACGAATTAGATACATCCTGAAATCGAGGCGCAGGCGGCGGCGCAATCGGAGAATTTGGGAAATGACACCCTGCGCACTTCGGTGTTAAAATAGCAGTCTGGATACTATCTATCGTTGCGACCAAGGCCACAGGCATTAGAACCGATGGAGCCCCGGCTTGTATCCAGTTTGCAATTACGCTAATTTTTTGCGGGCTAAGCATGCCGCCCGGAGGCATAATACCAACCAAAGGAGCTATACCTTTCATACGATCGAGAAGATAGCTATTTGTTGTATCGCCTGCTGTCACCAAGTTTTTGTTGTTCATGCCTCGACTGGATTGAACACCAACAATTGCTGTGTACGCCTGCGCCGCATCCAATCGAAATATACCGCCGCCCTGAACATGACATCCCGCAGTTGCGCAGCTCTGTGTAAATATTGCTTGAACGTTGGCGGGCGCTTGCGGAAGATTATTATTACCCAGCCCTACAGGATTGTTCTGAACTCGCCCGCAGCTCGACATAATAAAGCCGCCGACGGTCAGAATGGTTAATTTAAAAAATAGTTCGATACACATGCTCTTCTTTTCACTCACAGTAAAATCTCCATTGTTGCTCTAATCAAATAGTATCCACTTCAAACGTTACGCTTCAAGCGGCATGTAAATAATGACAAAAGAAACCGCTCAAAAAAAGAAAAACCAGCTTGATAATAAGCGAAGTCACATTCCGAGAGGTTATATTGATTCTATTCGCAGATCAAAATTTCATCGGCCTGCTCTGCAATTCACATACCATTTTATGACAATCACTTATTTACCCATTAACAATCCATGTCTGCAAAGGGCTCCCCAGTTTTTTTTCCAGCTTGCACGCTTTCCGTTATAATGATATAGTAGCATTCACTTTCTCTTAAAACTTGTTAAACCAACAAAATCGAAGGAAACAAATTTTCCCAATAAGAACTATCCAGATCCTCCTGATACAACCCTGTTTTGTTCCAGAACGTATGACAAAAGTGTACTTGGCAATTATTATTCAAACTCAAATTCAATCGAAATACGCCTAATTTAGAATGGTATCAAACTTGCAATTGGGGGACAAAATTTGAAGGAAAACGGTATTGGATAAATTTGAAATGAACGCAAAATTAATTTGTAAGAGTGAAGTGAGAGGGCAGTCGGAATTTATTTTATCAAAACGGATGGAAATCGGGAAAAGCAAACGAAATGATATCGTGCTTTCACAATCACTGGTTTCCAGCTCTCACGCCGTAATTCAATATGATGAAGCCCGGACATGTTTTTTCATAGAAGACTTAAAGAGCAGCAACGGCACTTGGGTAGACGGGAAACGAATTAAATCTCGCGAGCAATTATATGATACGCATGTAATTAATCTGGCCACAGAAGTTGAATTCCTTTTTGTCCCGCTTCCTGATAATTTTGTCGCTTTACCGGAAACCCAAAACACTACTCTGCAATCCAACAACTTCGAAGGTAGTAATTCCCATACTATTTTTGAACTCAGGGCTTCAGCGGAAAATGACGACAAGACAACTACAATCAATACCGCATGGGAAAACTCGAACATGCCTTTCAATGACAAAACAAAATTTGAAGCAGCCCCCCAAAAAAGTGTTGACGGCTTAACCCGACATGAAGGGAACTGGATGATTCCGGTCGAAGCAGAGACGGAGCCAGCCACAGATACAACGCAACAACCTCAACTGTTGGCCACAAAAATAGACCTGACGGGAGGAATCAACTCGAATCCATCCGAAAAAAAAGAAAGCGTTCAAAAAACTCGACCAAAAAAAACACAGAAAATCGCTAAAAAACGCTCCCTTTCCCAGCTGACAATTTATCTCAGAAATTCCGGGAAAAAGTATCGTTTGGCAAAAGGTAGAAATATCGTTGGCCGCGGAAGCGCATGTGACATTCGAATTCAAGATGATACCATTTCCAAGCAACATGCCTGTATCACGGTTTTCGGCGAAAACGTAAGCGTTCAAGATCTAAACAGTAAAAACCGAACCTATGTAAAACACAAAGCAGTGACTAGTGAAGTTCGCATCAGACCGAGTTCAAAAATAAAATTTGGCAAAATAGAAGCCTTCGTTGAAAGGATAACATAAGGGTAAAATGACTATTTTTACAACCTTTTCTGCTCCGATTCCCCGCTTTGATGCGACGGATACGCCGCAGGCAAACGCTAAATCGCTCATCTAATTTAAAACTAATTTATTTCGTAAAACCTTCACTAGGTATGAATGGTTTTACATATAATGCCCTAAAAACCGGGCTTGCCGCTGCAAATCATCAAAGCGACCGCCCACCAATGGATTAATAGAATTATGTCTGACTTTAACTCTAAGACGGATTTCTTCACAAAGCAGCCTTTTAAACTCCCTGAAATTCTTGATGTTCTGATTGTCGGCGGCGGGCCAGGCGGCACGGCGGCGGCTTTTCGCGCCAAAGAACTTGGTCTGGCGGCGCTGGTCATCGATTTTGACGACATTCTCAAACGGATTCGAGACTATGCGAAAGAAAAATTAATCCTGCCCGATTTTGGCGGCGGCGATAAATTGGACTTTCCTGAAGGAGGCCCTCTTATTGCAAAACTTCACTTCGGAGCCATGGACAAAGATGATATGGTCGTGCAATGGAAAAAACTATATCATGACTTTGATATTCCGGCGCGAGTGGGAATAGAATTATCCGGGTTAGAGCAGGCTCCAGATGGCGTCTGGACAGCTAAAGTCTGGAACCACAACAAAAATGTCGAAGAAGAATGTCAGGCTCGAAATGTTATCCTGACAATCGGCAGGGGCGTTCCAAGACGTTTTGATATTCCAGGAAACATTGAAGGCATTCCAGCCCGGCTTACCGATGCAGAGCAATATATCGGCGCGCCGACTTGTATTATCGGCGGAGGGACTTCAGCAGCCGAGGCCGTTATCAGTATTTCACAAATAAAGGCGGAACGGAAAGATACAACCCCTGTTCACTGGTCGTATCGTGGACAAAAAATGCCAAAAGTTTCAAAAGCTCTCGCGGATGTTTTTTTTGAAGCTTACATTGGAAACGGCAATATCAGATACCATCCAAACAGCGAACCGGCGGCTATTGTCATAGCAGAAGACAAGGAAGAATACCTTAGTTTGAGAACAAACCGTCAACTCAACGACGACGGCCTCAATGTTTCCACACATCTCGAATTTTTAAAAGACAAATGCCTGGCTTGTATTGGTGAAGACATTCCGGAGCGCCTGCTTAATTCACTTGGCATTCCGATGTTAACTGGCGGACCGCGCAATAAAAAACGTATGGTGGTCAAAAAAACGCTGGAAACCGTACAACCCAATGTCTATATGATCGGCGATATTTTGAGTCCGGCCTACCTTGAAACAGACAACTTTAGTCATGACCCCTCGCAATATAAAGAAGTAAAACACCGTGGCAATATCAAAGTAGCCATGTGCGACGCAGTTGATGTCATAAACGATATCCAAACGAAATTGGGCGGAAATACCAGTGCAATAGTAGTAGATATTGAAGAGCCTCAAATCGAAAAACCCGTTGTCCGAAATCAGGTTGAACCCGCCAACAATTTCATTCTCGCCCAGCGAGCGGTGCAGGAAACGCCGGTGGAGGCGTCCCGACTTGGGGTCGTCACCCGTCTATTGTCCGATGATGTTGAAGAAAATGAATATGAAATCGGCCAGAATAAGGTCTTTACTATTGGTCGCCTCGGATGTGATATTTCACTGCGTGACGACATGCTTCTTTCCGACACACACGCTTCCGTTTTTGGACATGAAGGCAATTTTTTCCTGCGTGATGAAAACAGTCGAACCGGCACTTTCCTGCGATTGGCCGGAGGCATCTCGGCGGAGCTTTCAGAAGGTGATGTTATTCGCATCGGCAAGCAATATTTACAATTGGCAAGCGCTGAAGCCAAAAACCTTGTGATTCACTATGATTTAAACGGTGTAGAAAAAAACCGTTACGAGCTTTCAGAAAAATACCTGGTGCTGGGACGTTCAGGAGATATTTCACTTGAAGAAAACGATATGGCAATGTCGCGAAAGCATATTGCCTGCTGCCTCCGAAATGGGAAATTCGTCATAAAAGATTTGAATAGTGCGAATGGAAGCTTCCTGAGGGTTGCCAGTAAACACCAGCTAATGCACGGACAAGAATTTCGCGTTGGTCAACAAATTTTTGCTTTTAGCATAATTGAATCAGCTATCAGTTCGGCCAAATCCAATCATGCGTCCGCCCAACCGGCGTTGAACCAGCAATATACCAACCAGCAAAACCACATGCCGACAAACCAGAAAAACTTGCAGGCTTCGCAACCAGTTCCCACAAAAATGGCTACCGAACGCCCGCGCTCCTCAATACAGACGCCATCTGCCCCACAGCCATCTGCGCAACCTGCTCCTGTTGCTGTTGCTGCTCCCTCGAAAGCAAACGGCGCGGTCGAGGGCAACAAAATCAAACTAAAAAACAGCGGCAAATTATTTGATTTGGAAAAAGGGCAAACCATTGCTGATATTCTGGAAGACAACGGGGTGAAGGTTAAATGTGATTGCCACGCGGGAACCTGTGGCAGCGATCCGGTGCGTGTTGTATCAGGGCAGAACAATTTAAATGAAATGTCGGCCCTTGAGCAGGAAACAATCGAAGATATTTGTGAATTGTCGCCCGGCGAGTACAGGTTAGCCTGTATGTTAAAAGCAACCGGCCCAGTTGAGATTGAACTGATTTAAGGTATGTCCAATCGGTATAGAGATCTATTGAGTAATATATCCCAGACGCGCTCTCTCCTTTTCAGAAGAACGCGCTGTTGAGCAATGCGGAGCCAGCCAGTATTGGCTAAACCGCAACGTAAAATACGTATAACATTCTCACTGCGCTAACAGATCAGGCTTCTTGTCAGCGCAGTTTCCAACGCCTGATCAATCTTTCCGGTAATGACAACCGATACTCCTACGATTTTTCCATGCCGCCGATGTAACAAGAATCGCTACACGCGCGGCATTTCTCAACCCGATTAATTCATCTGAAAGACGCGCCTCATCATAGAATTGCTCAATGGCAAATTCCAGGTTGCGCAACTCCAACATAGCTCTTTTGAGACGACGACGATTTCGCACCAAACCGACATAATTCCACATGACATGCTGTATTGAACTCATATCTTGCCGAATTAAGGCTAAGTCCGGCTCATCGACGCCAGTGTCTTGCCATGCAGGAATTTCATCTGGTTTGCATTTTATCGTTTCCCGCATTGACGCATAAATATTTTCAGCGGCGCGGCGCCCCCACACCAAACCTTCCAAAAGAGAAGCGCTGGCCAGCCTATTGGCGCCATGCACTCCGGTGCAAGCCACCTCACCAATTGCATATAAACCACGAATTGTTGTTTGTCCCTGGTCATTCACCCAAATGCCGCCGCATGAATAATGCGCCGCCGGAACCACCGGAACCAGATCTTCCTTCATATTGACTCCAAACTCCAGACAGCGTTTTTGTATATTAGGGAAATGTGACTCAATGTGTTCACTTGATAAATAGGATCGCAAATCCAGGTAGACATTTGATACGCCGCGAGTCAACATCTCCTGATGAATGCTGCGCGCAACAACGTCGCGAGGTGCCAAATCTTGCCATTTTTCAGCATATTTGCGCATAAACGGACGACCCGAAGCGTCGACCAGTTTGGCGCCCTCTCCGCGCACAGCCTCCGAAATGAGGAAACAAGCTTGATCCTGGTGATAAAAAACCGTTGGGTGAAACTGCACAAATTCGCAATTGAGCACACGCGCCCCGGCTCGATAGGCCATGGCCAGGCCATCGCCGCGAGCGCCTTCCGGATTCGTTGTGCGCAGAAAAATTTTCCCCAAACCACCGGTTGCCAAAATGGTACTTTTTGCAAGGCAGCGAATAACTTTTCCCGCTTTGCGATCAAACAGGTACGCGCCAACGCAACAAGTCGGCTCGTAAATCGAAAGACGGTTGGTCGAATGATGATCAAGTGTAAGAATATCGACTGCGGTAAGTCCCGACCGCATGGAGATGTTAGGGCATTCAAGCAGCTCTTTGAGCAGAGCCATTTCAATTGCGCGACCCGTGGCGTCGGCTGCGTGCAGAATCCTTGCCACTGAATGTCCGCCTTCACGTGTTCTCGCCAATTTGCCGGATTCCGAATAATTAAAATCAACCGCCAGCCGTTTCAGAAGAATCTCGTCAACCGATTTGGCTCCTTGATTAATCAAAATATCCACAGCCACCGGATTGCATAAACCGGCTCCAGCCCGAATAACATCCTCACGCAACAACTCAGTAGAATCATCTTCTCCTTCATAGATAATACCGCCTTGCGCATAGTAGGTGTTGGACTCTTTCGGCACAATGGTTCGCGTTACTAACGTAACATGAGCGCCTTTGTCTGCGAGCTCAAGGGCGGCAACTCCGCCTGAAATGCCACATCCGATAATGAGAACATCTGTTTCAATACAGTCCGACATGTGTGTTATCCGATTTTTATCATTCGCTCAACCGCCCTGTAAGCTCGTTTTCTGATCTCCTCCGGAACCTCAATCACATATTGTAAATATTTAAGCGCGTCTCGCGTCTCTTCCAAAGTAATTTGATTCATGTGCTGACACCGCACGCTGCACAGCCTGAGCATCTCAGCCTGCGGATTTGCGGCTGCAATGTTATCGCCCATCGAACATTCCGTCAGCAACAGATAGGGCCTGCCTTTGTTTTCCTCCACAAAACTGACCATACGAGAAGTGCTGGCTGCAAAATCTGACGCAGCAACCACTTCAGGGCTGCATTCCGGATGCGTTAACACCAACACGTCCGGATATTGCTTACGCACATTTTTAATATCTTCAACGGTAAACTGTTCATGAACTTCACACTTGCCGTGCCAGCCGATCATTTGATAATCCACCTCAGTTGAATTTGCGCCATTTTTATGCGAGGGAAAAATAATATGTTTACCGGTTTCCTTCGCTACATTTTTGGCAAGATATTCATCTGGTAAAAAAATAATTGTGTCGCTTTTCAACGACTCGACAACCGCAGCCGCATTGCCGGAGGTGCAACAAATGTCTGACTCAGCTTTCACATCGGCATAGCAGTTTATGTAGGTGACAACCGGAACGCCGGGGAATTGCTCGCGCAGCTTGCGAACATCTTCTCCTGTAATGCTTTCGGCAAGCGAACATCCTGCTTTTGAGGCTGGCAAAAGCACAGTTTTTTCGGGATTTAGAATTTTAGCGGTTTCCGCCATAAATTCAACGCCGCAGAAAACAATAATATCTTTGTCGGTTTCCGCAGCCTTCCGACTTAAACCGAGGGAGTCTCCTTTAAAGTCAGGCACAGTTAAAAACAACGCCGGTTCCATATAATTATGACCAAGGATGACCGCATTGCGTTCTTTTTTAAGTTGCTGAATTTCCCATGCCAGCTCAGCTTTATATTTTAATTCAATATCCGGCGTAAGGTTTTTGAGTTGAACTTCCATTTGTCGGTAAAGGCTCTCAAAAGTCATGGTTTTTCCTTTTTTTAATATTTCGCCTGAATCTGTCAGCAACCCGTATTCAGATGAATTCAAGCTAAGAAACAGTTGTCAAATCATCTATTTAACGTCGTTCGGCGCGACCCAAGATACAACAATAGCAAAAAAATATTGCCTGGCAAGATGGATAAACCAGCCTCAATTTCAAGGCTTCACAGGTTGAATTTCACGGGTGACCTGATATTCAATGCCGACTTTTACAACAATGGCGGTAAGGTGATCCATCGCTCCTTGCGCATAACAGACATCACGCATTCTATTGCAGGCCTGAGCCAGGTCGTTTTTATTGCTGCTGAGATTTTCGATGATTTCATTTCCAGCGTTATAGTTGTAAACCCCGTCTGTGCAGGCCAAAAAAATATCGCCATCTTCCAAATCAACTTCTTTTAACGCCGGGTAAACTTCAGGCGCTATGCCAAGCGCTTTGGTAAGCCTGCGCCCTCCTTTAAATGTCGCGGGGTCGACAATTACATCGGGGTTATTCTTAATAAAATCGTTTAACCTTGAATGATCAACAGTCAAAGGAAGAAGCTTGCCGTTGCGCAGCAAATATACACGGCTATCTCCAGCATGCGCGACAATCGCGGTGTCTTCCGTAAAGAACATCAGGGCGATGGTTGACCCCATTTGCTTCTGATGTCGAACTGAAAGCTCAAATACAGCTCTGCTTGCCGCCAAAACCATTTCTTCCACATATTTCAAATGACCATATCGCTTAATTATTTCATGGCGGCGTGAACTTTTCATCACACCGATTATGGCGTCGACCGCAGCCTGGCTTGCCAAATGACCCGCATAGGCGCCGCCAACACCGTCGGCCACCAGAAACAGACCTTCTTGCGGCATATCGAGCAAATTATCTTCATTAAGCTTTTTACGGGGATTCAGGCCTTGATCCGTGACGCTGGCGTGTTCAATTAAATTTTTCATGCCGGGGCTGTCACAACCTTTCGGCAAAGTTGGCCTATCGCAATACTGATCATATTGAGTGAAACAAGAGGCAAAAAACAGTAGAAAAAATCATAAATATCCAGATAGCGCTTTATGGTGTTTTAATTTTTAAATATTTTCTTTGACAAATTCACAGACTGACTTTTACCTGCTATAATTCTCAACAATCAGTTGCCAAGCTATTAAAGTCGCGTCCATTTCCTGCACCTCGGACTAAAACTGGTCAAGAAATGTTTGCAAAGATCAGAATTTTACCGGAACTTGTCAACAGATTAACCCTACTCCGGATTGCCTCACAAAAAATGCCCCTGCGACAACCTCAAAACCCGGAACAATTCTAAAATTCTTTTAACCGATAGCCGTTTTTTACAATCTTCTAAAAGAAGTGGCTTTTATAATTAAGTAAACTTCCTGCTCTTTGTGTAAGGATAGTCTCTGCACGGTTGCTTTCAATATCTCGACCATAAATTCTTCACCTGCGTCAACCTGCGCAAAAAACCGCACCCCAATTTGAGCAATATTTACAATTTCCCCTTTGAGAATATTACTCGCGCTAATTTCCGTTGGTTTTGTTAGCGACAATATGATTTCAGAAGCGGGGATATTCAAAAAAAAGCTTTCATTCTTCTGAAAATCCACCTGCGGAATAACAAACTCAATTTTCCCGGTTGCGCAAACCGAAGATCGTCGGCTCGCTGACACTTCAAACACATTAGGAACTTCATCGTGAACTGGAGCCAGGCTTGGTTGTATATGTTGCAACAGCCGAGTCGGTTCGCCCTGTCCGCGAACAGCGCCATCTTCAAGATATACAATGTCGTCGGCGCAGCGTAAAATGTTTGCAATATCATGGGTGACATAAAGCGCCGGCAGATGTAAATGTTTGATTGTTTCCTGCAAAAACTGTAAGAAAACCAGACGCGCATTGATATCCAAAGCGCCTAAAGGTTCGTCAAGCAACAATAATTTCGGCGCGCTTAAAATTGCCCGACCGAGCGCCACGCGCTGTTTCTCGCCGCCAGACAAATTGCGCGGCATGCGGCGCAACAAATGTTCAATTTGAAGAAGCCCGACAATATCATCGAAGCGAAAAGGCTGTTGATTTGAACGGACACGAGAGGATGCAAATTTCAGATTTTCCGCACAATTCATATTGGGAAACAAGCGCGCTTCCTGAAAAACATAACCAATGTCACGTTCCTGCGGCTTCAGACAAATTTTGCGTTCACTGGAAAAAAGTATTTCTCCGTTTAGTGAAATTTCACCCGAATCAGGTTTCGACAAACCTGCAATCATACTCAAGGTCGAGGTTTTGCCCGCGCCTGACTTGCCAAGCAAAGCGGTGAATTCATCTTTCATTTGAAAGGCGACCGAAAGGAAAAAGTCGGAAAATTTTCTTTTAATATCAATTTTGAGCATCGCGAACCTTTCTCAACATCCATTCATTGAGCGCAATGCTCAAATAAGCAATCACAATAGCGATTAGAATCAAAACCTTCGCCCGAGCTTCGCCGTCAACCTGATTAAGGTAAGAAAATATGGCCAGTGGGATGGTTTGCGTCTCGCCTTGAATGTTGCCGGCAAAGACAATGGTCGCGCCAAACTCGCCAATTGCCCTGCCAAAGCTTAACACCGCGCCAGAAATGATTCCGTGCTTGGAAAGCGGCAGCGTAATTTTAAAAAAAATATCTATTTCGCCAGCCCGCAACATTCGGGCGGCGTCTTCAATTTTGGGGTCGACCGATTCAACTGCAACCCGCACTGCGCGGGTCAGCAACGGCATACTCACAACCGCTGCGGCAAGGACGGCGGCCATCCAGGTAAACGCAATGGGAAACCCAATCCGGTCAAAAAAGCGACCGATTGATGAGCCTGGCCCAAAGATGATTAACAGGCAATAACCAGTCACAACCGGAGGCAACGCCAGCGGAATATTGATAAGGGCGTCGACAAAACTTTTGCCTGGAAAATCTTTTCTTGCCAGGAGCCATCCGAAAAAAGAGCCGATGGGCAGAATAAAGACAAGCGCGGCAAAAGCAACTTTCAACGAGAGAATAATGACCGGAACGTTTACGGACAAATTTATTTTTCCTTACTCAAGACCCAATCAGATTTTTTTTAAAAAAAACAGGCTGCTTTGCGCATCAACAGTTATCCTTTTGCAACAGGATCAACTCTGAAAAGCGACAATCACAGTAAATTAACAGCAACCAATAAAGCGGATGAATTGGTGATTGAATTGGCGGAAAGTATGCAGATTAGAACATGGTTCCAAATTGATTTTTCTGAAAAATTTTCCTACTGACGCTACTTTGCAAGAATAAGAAAAATTTCTCTGAACCCGCCTTTTTATTTTTTGTAATGGCGGCGACCGGATAAACAATTGCGGTTTGCAAGGAATCCACCGGTTGAAACTGCACGGTTACATTCTCGCTAATAATTGCGTCGCTTTTGTAAACCAGACCCACTTCAGCGTCGCCGCGCGCAACATAAGAGAGCGCGGCTCGAACATCTAGGGCAGGCAGGCATTTTGAATTCACACGGCGCCAAACATTACTTTTTTCAAGCATTTGCTTCGCGTAGATTCCCGCCGGAACATGCGTCCAGTCTGCCAATGCAATCCGCTTTACTTTTGAATGAGTCAGATCGGCCAATTCTGCAAGCGCCATTTTACTATTTTTACTTGAAATGACAACTAATTTATTGGAGAGTAAATTAAGGCGGGAGTTAACATCGACGAACTGTTTTTGTTGCAATGCATTCATCCACTGTTCATTTGCCGAGAGGAAAACATCAGCATTTGCGCCCATCATGATCTGTCTCGCCAACATGGATGACGAAGCAAAATTCAGCCGAATAGCGATAGTGGGATACTTTTGTTCAAACTCGAAAGTTATTTCGGTCAATGCGGTGGTTAGGCTTGAGGCCGCAAAAACAGTGATTACATGGTCGCTGGAGAAATTACATGAACTCAGAGCCAGAAAGAGATTAAATACATAGAGGTTCAGCTTGCCGCGCAAGGTTTACACCAACTCCTAATTCCGATCAAGCCGAGTTGCGCCTTCCAAATTCACAATGACTTCATCCCTGCCAGGCCTATTGTTAGAACCATCGACTCGAAAAGCTTCAACCCGAAGCCTGTGCTCTCCCGATTTCCC
>Ga0316187_10000322_pt1 | contig 36114 bp, 30 predicted proteins | sample CroRivburrow1_MG_FD_204927 | JGI IMG/M metagenome (GOLD analysis project Ga0316187, IMG submission 204927) | Coastal sediment microbial communities from Maine, United States - Cross River worm burrow 1 | ecosystem: Environmental > Aquatic > Marine > Coastal > Sediment | place: USA: Maine... | reverse complement strand
CGAAAAAACACGTAGATATGCACTCTCTCCAATACCGGCGCTACCTATTTGGCCACTGTAGCGAACCGCTACCAAGTCATCATAATCATCGCCGTTATAATCTCCCACCTCCATCAGGTAACATGCATCTCGTGTAGGAAAGTCAGACTCCGTCCACTGTTTTATCCAGGTAAGGTTCCAGTTAGTGGAACCCTGATAAATTCTAATTTGTGAAGCATCGCCTACTTTATCGTTGTTGATATCAGAGCCGGCGGATCTGACTACAACCAAGTCGTCAAAAGCATCATTATTGAAGTCTCCGGTAGCCAGCATATATGGCCGACGAATCGGATTTGTTCCGTCGGCCCAATCTAAACTCCAACTTGGAACCGAGCCAAGTTGATTGGTTGAGCCGCTAAAAACCTGAATAAAAGAATCATCGCCAAAGCCATCATTATTGTTGTCTGGTCCGGAATATCGTAATGTAGCAAGATCATCAGCGCCAGAACCACCATAATTCCCACTTTCTAAAGCAAAAACTGAAGCGCCCATACCGGCGCCATCCAAAAAGTCCCAATAAGTGTTCTCATCTCCTACCAGCCCGGTGGAGGAACCTTTATAAATTTTGATGAAGGTGTTATCTGCAATTCCATCTGGTGGATTACTGACATCCCATCCGGAATGTCGTCCAACTGCAAGATCATCAAATGCGTCCCCATTGTAGTTCCCTGTCTTTAACAAATAAATTCCAGCTCCGTCGCCGCTTCCATAGATTTCCCAGACCTGATTTTTAGTCGCGCCATCAAAAACTTTCAAATGACTATTGTCTCCCAAGTTATCGCCGTCGACATCACTGCCATAGTGTTCTAAAATAACTAAATCGTCGAACCCATCCCCATTAAAATCTCCATTTTCAATTAAATAAATAGCATTGTATGCAATGTTTTTGTAGCTCCATAAGTCATATTTTTCGAATGGTGTGACGACATCAAATAAGTCCACTTCCGTGTCGTCAGCAAACCCGTTAGAATTTATATCTCCGCCTGTCCTTGAAACAATAAGCAGATCAGAGTCAATTGTTTGCCCAAAAATATTGCCAAAACTGAAAAGAAGAAGAGCGCTGGCAATTCTTAAAACAGTTTTTTTGTAACACTGCAGTAGGTCAATTTTCTCAGTCATTTTACTTTCTCCTGTAATGGGAAGTTTTATGGGAAGACGCGCCTGCTTCTTCCTTAATGAAGGTGGAGCACAGTGGTTTATTAACATACCCTTCATTGTCTATAAAAGAAATTGTGGCGCCAACGTTTTGCGCAAGCCCTTTCATTTTTTGAATTTCACTTAAACCAAAATCAAGGATGCCACGAACAGGTTCCGGTTAAAAGATCAGACTTGCGTTACCGGAAAACGATGTTTCTTTAGAATAAGAAAATTTACCGTGGGAGATGCACAGTACGCCGGGTGACTATTATCATTAACCCTCCTTTCTTGAGTGATAAGAGATGTTTATCAAACTCTATGCCGTAAAAAGAGAGCCAGGATAAAGGCGCATAACTAAACATTTCTTAAAAGATTATAACATTTTTTACAAAGGCGTAAGGTTTGTTTTTTTCCTACATGTGGGAATGTTTTCGTACTTTTGACAAATTGTCTGTGACTTTGAAAGAGTAAAAACGATCACCGAACACCCCGATAGGCATTATTTTCGGAGATGCAGCATTTGTCGCTGCTCTGTTGCTCAATGTAGTCTAAGCCTTAAGCTCGCCATTTTAAATGCTGACAATTCACGATGAATATCAAAGCTGTCAGCGGGAAACAGCCAAAACCAACACCAACACAATATAAGCAATTGCCACTCATCAAAGAATTAAACCGCCCAGCAGTAAGAGAAACTGCCGATAAGGGCTAAATAGTTACGATTTAATTCTACTTTGTTTAATTCAGGCGAACTGTCGCCGTTATAGCAGAGCCAAAAGAAGAATTGCCTGAACAAAAGACTTGATAAAACTTTTGAAAATTACTAATTCAAAACACTATAAAAATGTCCACTTGACATGCGGCTCTGAATGAGTCGCTTCACCTGCTCTTGTCACATTAAATTGTGAAGTTCATATCATGAATGTTCGAGCCATTTATAAAAACTATTTTTTTGTCCAAATCACTCTTGGGCTGCTTTTTTTCTGGTCATTCAGTGGATGCAACACGCCATCGCTGACCGAACCCGAACCGAACACAGATTTAACGCAGCCGTGGCCTACAGCAACACCAGCCGAGGTTGGAATCGATGAGAACCGACTTTCTCAAGCCGTTGCAAAAGCGGAGAAAATTCCAAGCTTTTTAAGCCTTTTGGTGGTCAAAGACGGAAGCCTGGCGCTTGAATCGTATTTTCATAGAAACCAGGCTGAAAGCCTCAACGATGTGCGCTCCGTGACCAAAAGTATCGTGTCGACTCTGGTTGGCATTGCCCTGAAGGAAGGTTTCATCGGCAGCCTTGACGAAACGTTGGGAGACCATTTGGAGCTTGAAGTTTTCGAGTTGGATTCTGTCCAGAAAAGCATATCCATTCGGCATCTCCTGACAATGACCAGCGGGTTTCAATGGGATGAATGGGAAAGCGATTCATACTCAACCTGGATCCAGTCAATTGATCATATCTTGCATGTGTTGCAGCAACCGATCATCAACACGCCTGGAGCTCAATTCACTTATAATTCCGGCGCGGTGCATCTTTTGGGCGCGCTTCTGCAAGAGGCCGTGGGCATGCCGCTGCCAGAATTTGCAGATCGTTATCTTTTTTCAAAAATCGGAATCAGCAAAAGAAGTTGGGAAGCGCTCAGTAACGAATTTGTCAACGGCGGCGCAGGCATTGATCTCAGACCACGCGATTTGGCGCGCTTAGGACAATTTTATCTGCAAAAAGGCATATCTAACGGAGAACAAATTCTCCCTGTTGATTGGTCTGAGGAGGCAACTGCGCCGCGCTTCGAGTGGCGCTTCGATTTTGGGGCGCTGCAAAATTATACTTACGGTTACTTATGGTGGGTTCATGAAGGCCCGGAAACAGCTTTCTTCGCCTGGGGCTATGGCGGTCAATTTATTTATGTGGTTCCCAGGCTCAATCTTGTGGTTGTCACAACGACAAACTGGAGTGGATTTCGTTCCGACAACGACCGCTTGGCTCTTGTGAGCGAGGCGCTGGACATCATCATCAACGATGTTCTAAAAGCGGCGCAATAAACACAACTGGCTGATGTCGCCGAAATTGAAAGGACAGGGAGGGAATTATTCTACCGGCGTTGGCAAATAGAAAGAGAGGCAGTGGATGTTTCCGCAACAGAAATGCGCACTGGCTTTTTCACTGAAAAAAGCCAGCTACCCTGTTGGTTATAAAAAAACTGGTGGAGACGGCGGGAATCGAACCCGCGTCCGAAAGGCAGTCACGAAGAACCTCTACATGCTTATCTTATTGATTGAGTCTCGCTTTTGTTGGATCAACAAGCAAAGCCTTCAAAAGCCAGCCCGAAAAGGTTCGTCAGCGTCTCTCGGACAAAAACGCCGGTATAGCCACCTATCCGTCGATTCGCTTAAACTTCGTGGCCGCGCCTAAGCGAACGGGCTGCTTTATTTAGGCAGCCAATGCATACGCATAGTTATCTGCGTTTAATTTGAGTTTCCCGTTCTTTAACGAGGACCCGGAAGAACCTCGACATGCAGCTCTAAGCTTCTCACCCACCGTCGAAACCATGTCGTCCCCATGAAGCGAGTTAATAAAAGGAATTCTCTATATTGAAGCAAGGCAAATTTCAACAGATCCAACCAGCGGTGGCGCTGTGAATCAAAGCCGTTGCATTTTGAAGCATTTTTTACGTCATTTCTGAAAAGTTATCTCTTTTGTTGGAGTTGTTATGACTAAAAACTTACAGTTTCTGGTGCAAAAGCTTACGGAAGTAATGCTTAAAAAAGCCAAAGAAGAAACAGGCTATTTCACTTTGGGCTACGATGGCCAGATGCATTTTCAAAATTGGATGGACTGGTTTACTTTTCAAAAAAGGTATGGTCGCTTTCATGAAAACTAATTTTACCCGAAAAGTTATAGACTCGGCGCCAGTAGAAAAACTTAAGCGCATGCGAGACACGTTCCAGCCCGGGAAAAAACCGCCAAAAGTTTATCATCAATCGCGGTGGAATTTTTTCGGTTACTATTTTGCCTTTTTTTTAATCGTCCCACTTTTTATTGTATATATCAAAAGGCGTCAGAAACGTTTAATCTTGCATCAAGACCGTCTTATCGTTGAAGAAGGCATTTTTGGAAGAGACAGCAAGGAAACTTTTATTACTGACATCAGAGGCACTGATATCGAACAATCTGGTTGGCAACGGATTTTGGGATATGGAACGATTAAGATTGCAACGTCCGGCACAGCGGAGTACGAACAGCAATGTGAAGGCATGCCGCGACCACACAAAATTAAAGAATTGATAAATAGTAGAAGAAGGGCTAATGATGAAAGGTTAAAGGAACCTGAAACGCCCTCTCAAGAGCCGGAAGTTGAACAATATGTCGCCCCTTCAATTGATGAAGAAACTGATTTAAGTCCAGTAGAGTCTCCAGCGGCGCCAGCGCCAGAAGAAAGTCAGACCGAAGATGTTTCCCCGAAAGAACAAAGTTTGGAATATAAATGGTTGGATGAAAGTGATTGGGACTGGTAAATAGTCCCAATCACCTTCAAACGCTAGTCTGCTTTACAATTCGACCGTCGGGTTGACATCCGCATCATAATCCACATTATTGAATCCAAAGCCAAAAAGTTTCAGAAAGTCTTCCTGGTATCCCTTATAATCGGTTAACTCATGCAAGTTTTCAGTTTTTATGTTATTCCAGACAGAATCCACTGCCGCTTGAACTTCTGATTGCATTTCAAAATCATCAAGGCGCAGTCGATTGGCGTCATCAACCTGCATGAGAGATTTGCCATATAACTGGGTGGCAAATAATCTTTGCGCTTGCTCAATTGGTCCTTCATGAATGCCCTTCTCTTTCATTATCTTGAATAAAAGAGAGATATAGAGGGGGACAGTGGGAATTGCTGAACTTGATTGTGTGACAACCGCCTTCATAACCGCAACGGACGCATTTCCATTTTTAAGTTTTAATATGCCATTAATTACCTGCGCTGCCCGGTCAAGATCTTCCTTGGCTTTTCCAATAGTTCCATCCCAATAAATGGGCCAGGTTAACTTTGGTCCGATATAGGTGTAAGCGACTGTTTTGAATCCATCAGCTAATACATTCGCTGAATTTAATGCATCGATCCACATCTCCCAATCTTCGCCGCCCATAACCGAGATGGTTTCTGCAATTTCCTGGTCGTTTGCAGGCTCCAGGCTTACTGGCTTCACTTCGGCCTTGTCCGTATCCAATGTCACGCCGTCATAAGTTTGACCGATTGGCTTGAGCGTTGATTTGGCTATTTCTCCGGTTTTCGGGTGTTTGCGACGCGGTGAGGCCAAACTATAAACCAGACAATCAATTTCGCCAAGATCCCGCTTAATCAGTTCAATAGCCTTGGTCTTCATTTCCATTGAAAAGGCGTCGCCGTTCAGGCTTTTTGCATAAAGCCCATTTTCATTGGCAATGCTATGGAACGCAGCGGAATTATACCATCCGGCTGTAGCCGGGCGTTTTTCTCCCGCTTCCCTTTCGAAAAATAACCCGATTGTCGAAGCTTTGCAACCAAATGCCAGGGCAATTCTTGAAGCCAGGCCATAACCAGTGGAGGCGCCAACAACCAGTACTTTCTTAGGGCCATTTTCAAAAGAGCCCTTTGATTGAATATAGTTTACTTGCTGGTTAACATGCTCCCGGCAGCCTGTCGGGTGAGTTGTCAGGCAGATAAAACCGCGTATTTTAGGTTTAATAACCATTATTTCTTTCCTATTCGTTTGTTGTCACTATTTTAAAATCGACGGCTGGCATTTTACAAAAAAAACCTGAAATATACAATGTTGTGTTTCATTGCAAAAAGAACGCAAATTACCTTATAAAAAATGTTACCGAGGTAATTGGGAAGGCTCGAAAGTACTAACAGAGGTTTGTCATCGTTTTTTCACATCCAGAATTACCTGTCACCTTTCCCTTGTTAAATCCAAACGTTTTAACAAGCTTTCTGTTGAGCGCGGCGAAGCAAGGCGGCATGCGATAAAGTGTTTTATTGTTGACGACTCCGATTACCACAAGACAGGCAACAAAATAGAGTTCATCGGAAAAATATTTGACCATGTTTCGCATCGCTGGAGCCTTGGTTTTAAGTTGCTTACTTTAGGTTTTTGGGACGGAGTGCGCTTTAATAAGGCCATCGAAGTATTTTTTAACGGTTGAATAAATGCTCTTTTCTTCTTTAAGAGGGGCTTGAAAATATAAAACTTAGATAAGTGCGAAACTTAAGTCATGTGCTACAAATGGTCTCCCCCTGAAAAGTGGGATGACGACAGTTATCCGCTGTAAATCCTCAAACCAGTTCCCTCAAAACACGCCGCCGCCATTTTTCCGGCATTCCTCATAATCCGGCAAGTTTCAAAACTTCCATTAAAGTATTGACAATACGTAACGAAATATACAACACAGACATTTTTGTATCGTAATTGTAACGGAAGGAGCCGTGATGAATATTCGGTTTGCCTGGGCAGTAATATTTTTCATTTTCGGGGGTTGCGTGGAAAATTTTGAACAACCCTTAAGCGCCAGTTTGTCAAAGGGTTCAAGCCCACAGAGAGTAGCGGTTCGCCATAGCAACGGCGGCGAGCAAACCACGAATATTCTGGTTATATACGCGCAAGACGCGCGAGACACATACCCGTTTCCATCTTTTGATTTACGCGAAAGACTATTTAGTCGGTTGCGCAACTATTATGCGACAATGTCTTATGGTCTTCATCAGATCAAAGTGACTGAATTAAGCGATAATGGCGGGTACTTTCGTTCAAAGTTAACCGCTAAGGAATACAAACGAAAATATAACGATGATAATTCCGCCTCAGCGGATTACGACGGGCCGTTTGCCTTGTTTAATCACGAGATTTTGCAGGAAGTTGTGCGTTTACATGGTGAAGATCTATTTAGTGAGGTCAACGTCATATTAATATTCACTACTGATGGAGGCTCAGGTTGGTATCTCCCTCAGGTCAACGCGATGGGCTTTGCGCGTCTTGGATTTGAATTTGAAGCGGGTGGCAAAAGTTTTCCAGCCAATTATGGCGGAATTTCCATGGAAATAGGCTCAAGTTCAGGCAGCAAGCTTTATCTTGAAAGCACGCTCTATTGGCTACTGGCGCATGAATATGCGCATTGGCTTGGTTACCGCACGCATCGCCCAAAGAAAATAGGCGCTTATTCTTTGATGACCCTGACGCAAACAGCCCGTCTGGATTATCCGGGTGAGAGACAAGGTCCAAGCCCGTTAGATCCGTTTCTGATCATGCAATTTGGTTGGTTGGACGCCGAAAATTCCGACCGTGTGGTCAATATTGCGCTAGACAATGAACCGCAGCAAGTGACACTCAACCAAATTCGCAGCAAAACCGGAATTGTTCTGGCTGAAATTCCTGTTCCCGGCACCGGCGTGAAAAATTCACAGCGCATTGAGCATTTCTATGTTGCATATCACCGCAAAGACGCCAACCCCTTTGATGACTCGTATGCAGCAAGCGGACTGCTGATTTGGCATCAGAGCCTGACGGGTCAGCTTGACATCGAATGCGGCGAAACACTGCCGGATGATCCAACGCGGGATCACCTTGATATCGGGCAGAATTTGGAAGGGCTGCCGACTGACCTGTTCAACAGTCAATCCGCTATTGGTTTTACGCCGTTCAGCTCGCCTAACTCGTCTATATGGGGCTTGCATGATCCTGCTCTGAGCGGCAAAGCGAGCGGCATTTCAATAACTGAAATCAGGGAATTTGGCGACCAAATACAATTTACAATCAGCTACGACAAAAGCTTACAAGGGGTCGCCCAATCAGGCGCTTCAAACCTGAAATATGCAAAGCAAACCTATCGCGGCGGCCGTAGCGCCAGAGCGGTAAGCGCAAGCGAAAAAACAGCCTGCATTGAACTTGAATAGTTCATTTTTGACGGCTCTTAATTCTGGGCAACGGCATGGCAAGGCGACATGCAGTAAGTTTCAGCCTACGCATAAAGGCCGGTCGATTTTTTTGATGTTGTTAACAAAAGTCAAATGTCGGCGAGAAAAGCCCGTGTTCAAAAAAACATGGGCTTTATAAGCGACGGATAAACGGGTTAGAACAAACGTATCTTTTTGGCTATTTTCTTTAAACCTCTTCCAAAACTTTTGGAAACAATCTGCACATGACGCTCATTGCCTTCCCCCTCACTCCGGGTTTCGACGCCGGTTATGTCTTTCAGGGCGTTATGAATCATATAACGCGCATAACTGCCCATGGGTGGAAGTTCAATTGACTCGCCGGTATCCATAGCGGCTTGCGCCTTTTCCTGGGCAAAACGCTCTATATTGCCAGTTGGGTAAATACATAATGTGTGTTTTTCACCATTGCGGTATGTTCGTGTCTCATATTCACTTTTATGGTCAAAATGACGATGGATTAGTTTTCGTTCGAAGGAGTTCAGGTCAGTCAACGACTCGGAAAAAACTGAACTGGCTAGTTTTTCTTCGACTTCGGCAATTATTCCAAGTATGTTGCGATCCGTTTCTTCATCACTACGGGTTCGTTCCGGAGTCTCTCCCCGGCGAACAGGTCTTCTTTTTTCTTCACTCATCTGTTTTCTCTCTGATTTTATTTTAGAGCATTTAGCAAATTAGCAGGAATCTGGTTAAAGTCTCCATTGCTCATAAAGAGCGTAATATCGCCAGGAACTAAATTTGTTTTTAAAAATCGAGTCATCTCCTGATCTGCCGGAAATATCCAGTTTGGCACGTTGTTTCTACGCAAGCCTTCGCAAACAGTTTCTAACGACATGCGTTGGTCTGCGGGTACTTTTTCTTGTTTATATAGCGGTGTGAGCACAATTGCATGTGCATTTTTTAATGCGTCAATATAATGTTGCTCGAAAATTTTTCGCTTGCTTGAAGCTGTTCGCGGTTCGAAAACGGCCCAAACCTTGTTTTGAGGAAAGCGTTCTCTCACCGCGCAAATAGTGGCCTTCACTTCAGTTGGATGATGCGCAAAATCATCAAAAATTTTAATTCCACCCACTTCCCCATGAAACTGCAAGCGACGTCTAACGCTTTTAAATGTTTTTAAACCGTCTAAAATTTCAGCGTTGCTCAAACCCATTTCAGAACAGGAGGCAATTACAGCAAGGCAATTTTTTACCATGTGTTCACCGTAGAGCGGCGCGCTAAACTTTCCGACAGACGAACCTTTTTGCAAAACTTCGAATATGGTTTCCCGCTCGTGGGTTTCAATATTTGTCGCAGACCAGTCTGCCTGTTGCTCTAACCCGAAAGTCGTCGTCCTTGCCAATGCCTTTTCGCTTAGGCGGCGAACAATTGGATCATCGTAACAGGCAACCAGTTTGCCATTGCCGGGAATAAGTTGAATCAGTCTGGCAAAGGTGGTTTCAATTTCTTCGAGATTATTAAAAATATCAGCATGGTCAAATTCGATATTGTTTATAATAACAAGGTCGGGCAGATAATTCAAAAATTTTGAACGCTTATCGAAAAACGCAGAATCGTATTCATCACCTTCTAAAACAAAAAAACGCCCCTGACCCAGTTTAAACCCGCGACCAAAGTTCTCGGGAATTCCTCCAATAAAAAAACCGGGATCCTTACCGGCGTTTTCAAGAACCCATGCCAGCAAAGAACTCGTGCTTGTTTTTCCATGCGTTCCCGCAACCACGCAGGAATATTTCCCACGTATAAAAAAACGCTTAAGAGCTTCAGGAAGAGAAATATAGTTTAGATGTTGGTTGAGCGCCGCCTCAACTTCTACATTGCCGCGCGACATTGCATTGCCTATTATTACCAAATCAGGCCGATGCGCAAGATTTTTGGCGTCATAGCCTATTTTGACTTCAACGCCAATTTCTTTTAAAAAACCACTCATCGGGGGATAAACGTTTTGATCAGAGCCGGTTACCTGAAAACCAGCTTCCTTAAACAGGCCGGCGAGGGCTGTCATGCCCGTTCCGCAAACAGCGACAAGATGGACTGAATTTATATCTTGAGACACGTTGCTTATTCTATTGATGTCTTACTCCCGCTAATCGAACTACTGTTTTTTCTGGTTAGGATTGTCTGGAAGATCCTGACGAGATAAATTGAGGCTTGCCGCATCATTATGATTCCCGGACTTCCCTGTTTGCTGACGCAATACAATTTTAAAAGCGTCTTGCGCCAGCCAAACCATAGACTCATCAACGTTTAAATTGTATTCATGTTTTTGCTCTTTGTCAATACTCAATTCCACTGAAAGATTAGAGCGCGCCTGAATCTGTAATTGCATCGGCGCCCGGGCATGTAAACTGTCTGGCATTTCAAGCGACTGTAAAGATACTTCCGCAAGTTCAGAATATGCCTTTTTAATATGAAGCCCGTTGTCTGGATTGACTGAGTGAGTCGCTGTGCGATAGTTAACAAAAGCAAAAACGATTATGATGAACAATGCAAATCCACCGAGAGCCAGCGCCCATTCAAATGAAGATAGCTGGTCGGGTTCATGTTTCCTTTCCGGCGGTTTTGCGGCAAGACTGGCGGCTTTCATTGACAATATGACTTTGGGAGAGACCTGTTGGGGGGAGCCGGAAGGCCGTTTAGTTATTGGCGGAGGCTTAATTTCAGTCGGCGTCTCCTTATTTGCAACATTTTTATCGAATGTTGTTTTTCCCCTGGGTATAACTTTGTTCTCTGTTCGGGGTGGCTCAAACATTTCAAGGAGCTCTTTTGAGTCTATCCCCAATGTGTCTGCATAATTTTTCAAAAAGGATTTCACATAAGTTTCGGGCAAAAAATTGAATTCATTGCCTTCCAACGCCTGGATATGCGCAATGCTTATCCGTGTTTCCCGGTGAATATCATCAAGAGATTTACCAATTTTTTCTCTTTTTTCTTTGAGTATCTTTCCAATATCTGGCATAATGACTCTTATTGCTCTACGCGATTTGAGTTGGGTTCAATGATCGCAGAGACATGCATAGTTTGGTTACGGGCAACCCCATTACATTATAAAAACAACCTTCCATGCCATAGACAAACATCGCGCCCTGATCCTGAATGCCGTAAGAGCCCGCTTTATCCATGGGGCTTCCGGTCGTCGCGTAAGCTTCAATTTCCTCATCTGTGAGAATGCGAAATGTTACGCTGGTTTTGTCGAAATCATTAATTATTTTTCCGGACGGCCTGTCCAAAATTGCAAAGCCGGTATAAACCACATGTGTCTGGCCGCTTAAGCGACGCAACATCTGTTTGGCTTCTGTTTGGCTTTGCGGTTTTCCAAGAATCATCTCATTTAAAACAACAATGGTGTCCATTCCAATAACGACGCCGTCATTTATGTTTTCGGCAACTATGGCCGCCTTCTGTTGTGAAAGTTCTAACACAAAAACTTCCGGAATTTCATAGGTCGCATTGTTTTCGTCAAAATTGCTTGGGCGAGCTTCAAATGTAAGCCCGATTCGCTGTAATATTTCCACTCTCCGCGGCGAGGCTGAGGCCAGGACAATTTTTCGTTCACCCAGACCAAGAATTGCATTTAAGTTCATTTGGATTTACTCTCAATCATTAACGTCACCGGGCCGTCGTTACGAAGCTCCAGCAGCATCATTGCGCCGAAGGCGCCTGACTCAACGTTTATCTCTAAAACACTCAATGCATTCATGAATTTTTCGTAGAGCGGTTTTGATGTTTCAGGAGGAGCCGCCGCTGAAAAATTCGGGCGCCTGCCTTTGCTAGTGTCGCCGTAAAGCGTAAACTGTGATACGACGAGCGCTTCTCCCTTTACATCGCGTAATGAATGGCTAAACTTGCCCTTTTCATCAGCAAAAATTCTTAGGTTTGCACATTTTTCAGCAAGGTATTTCGCATCCTCAACGGAGTCGCCATTTTGAACGCCAAGCAGAATGACAAGACCTGCGTCAATTTTCCCGGTAATATGACCATCAACGCTTACCGATGCTTTTGTCACACGTTGTAGTAGTGCTTTCATATATTTACTCGAAGGTTCCGGCTAAAATTGCAATAAGGGCGATAAACATATCGACTTTTAAAACGAAAGCAGCACAGCGCAAACGAATTGCGGAAGGTTGCTCACGGAGGAATAAAAGTGAAGCGACAATCACTAAATCAACACCAAAAATAACGATGGTTAGATAAAGCGCTCCATAAATGTTCAAATAAAATGGTGCGAATGTTAAAATGATCAAAAAAACAAGGATTGCTCTTGCCGTGTTCAATGCAAAAGTTTTTCCTGATTTTATTGGAAAAGTTTTTGCGCCCTCTGCTTTATCTGCTTCAAAATCTTCAAGATCTTTTATAATTTCGCGGCCGAAGTGAAAACAAAACGCAAGCGTTGCGGGGATGAACGCAAACCACGGTTTCGGGGAAACAAGGGCGCCGTAAAGAAACGCCATCCCTGAAAAAAGGCTTACGACAAAATTACCCCAAAGCGAAGTTTTTTTGAGTCGGTAGCTGTAAAAATAAAGGCCTGCGGCTGTGAAAAACGCCACGAAACAGGAAAAAACAGAGATGAATATAGAGAGAAAAAGCCCGAAAGTAAACAAAATAATTGCATAGCGGTAAGCTTCTGTCTTAGATAATTTTCCGGATGGGACAGGTCGAAACGGTTTATTGATGGCATCGATCTTTGCGTCAAAATAATCATTTAAAACGTTGCCCGCCGCCATGATCGCGCATCCGGAAACACATGCTAAAACCAACGGCGTTGTCACTTCCCGTAAACCTGAAACCACTGCCCCAACGATAATCGACAAACAGCCGATCAACAGATTTAAAGGACGTGTAATTGAAATAAGGGCGATTGCTTTTTGAAAAATCAATGTCTTTCCTTAGCCAAAAGTATTGGCGTGACGGCAACATTCATTTATTAAAAAGCAGTCGCAACCCATCATGTAAACTTACTCTGCAACCTCAAACGTAACCTTGTCAATGCCACTATTGCCTGTCGCGGCGTCAAACAGATAGACTGTCAACGCATATCTACCCGTTACTGTTGGATGTGCCGATAAATTTGGCGTCGCGAGCCAATGCCCGAACAACAACTTTGGTTTCTTTACTATTTCCAAGCGACGGCAAAGCCAGCGCGCTGCATAGCGCTATATAAATTATACTCAAGTTTCGTAGCTCCTTAAATTAAATAAAAACAATAATTTTATTCTAAAAAAGAAGTAGTATATCAATAATATCCAAAATATGAGTGAAATGAAAGAGCTCTTTGTGGAAAGGGAAGGCGCGGAAGTACTAACAGAGGCTTGTCATCGTTTTTTCACATCACGAATTACCTGTCAACTTTCCCTTGTTAAATCCAAAGGCCTTAGGGCCACGGAGACAATTTCAGTTCTGCTCCATCTTCCTTTTTCAGGTGTTTCCAGTATGCGCGGCCTCATGAAATCGGGTTGTTCTCGTTTAAATGAGGCCGAAAAAGACGTTTACTATCGTCTAAAAAACAACCCTGTTTTTAATTGGCGTCACCTGTCAATTTCCTTTGCCAAACGCTTTAACAAACTTTCTGTTAAGCGCGGCGAAGCAAAGCAGCATACGATAAAGTATTTCATTGTTGACGACTCCGGTTACCACATAACATGGGTAAAGCGCTGGGAGGAGACAAAAAAAAGCCCTTCAACCTGGCGGGAAGAAGGGCTTGGTGGATTCTTGTTTGAAAACGGGTAAAACTAGTTTTTACGGTAACGACCGTAAGCGCCAATGGCAATCAGGCCAAGGCCGAGCATTGTAACCGTTGCTGGTTCAGGAACCGGAGTTCCCTCTGTCGCACATACGTAGGCGAATTCTACATCCATATATGAGCTGACGGTATAGCCGGGGAGCCGGTTAGCTCCTACACGGTTGCTTAACTTGACTGCTATGTTTAACATGCCGTCGGCAAGCAGGTTATATACTTCCGCTCCGGTAAAATAATAAGTCTTTTGAAATTCATAATCATTGGCTGAGTTATGAACTGTAACAAAATCAAACGGACCGCCTTTTCCACCACTTCCATTACTATTGAAGGCGCCGATAGTTTCCTTAAAACCTTCGATATCGAGACGTAATGTTTCTCTTTTGTCTGTGCCATAGTCGCCGCGGGCTTTGAGCGTGAAAGTTCCACCTAATATTTCTGAGGCTGAAGGTACATCAAGGCCTTTTTTATTAAAATAGAAATCTTGTCCGTCTTTATACTGCCAATCGCGGTAGGACATTGCAACACATTCGTTTGTGGTAATTGTGGTAGCTTCTGAGTTAGTTGTAAACATCAGCGCCAGCGCCAGCATGTAAAATCTTTTCATATTGTTTTCCCCATGGTATTTACTTTCAATTGAGCGCTTATTGTTATTTTTACTTTTGTTTAGCAAGTTTGATGCCAAAACTATAAACGCTGTCTAATTAATATCTTACGCCGAAAGTTGATTTTGCGATGTTGGATGAAAGTGTCAGGAAATTCAACAGATTTTTTTTATTGTTTGTGGTTAAGGTTAAATAAAACATGGCCTTATCGTAAGCGTTGAAAACACTTACAGCTTGTGCGATTGCAAGACAAGGCTTTGGTTTGCGCTTTTTTGTGATTACAGCTCCTGCCTGCCGGACTGTGAAACGAGCAATCACCGAGAGCCAAAGTGGGAGGCGGTTTTATTGAAAGATAGGTAAAAATTCCTCCTTTCAGGCTGACTCCATTCTTTATCCTGTTAACCCATCCATATTTTCAGGCGTCAATGTTGAGCGAACACGGAGACGCAGAGTTTTTTGGTTAAAAGCAAAAAGCCGTTTTTCAGGATTGGTCTTGTAAACCAAATTTACCTTTGCCAGATTCCTCACATTCCGATAAACAGAAATCGGGCGTTCGGAATGACAACGATTTTAGTGTTGTATCAAGCGCGCCATCGCCGGGGTTTGTTTGCACCGCAAGATTGATCTTGCGCTTTCAAGCAAAGGATTCGTGCAAACTGCCACGACATGAAAGTCGTGATACGTATTAGGCGTCAAAGTAGGAGACGTAAAGTAAATGAATCCACGATAGCAATAAGGCAATATGTTTTCTGTGTTTACGACCACCAAGCCTGGTAAGGACAAATAAGTTTAGCTTAAACTGAAGCCGCCGCCTGCTTCGATAGACTTTTTTTCTTCAATCAATTTAAGTAGACCTGCATGTAAGGAATGTTCAGCCAGACCCCATAAAGTTTTGTCGGTATCGTCATAGACTTTTTCCACCAGCTCTGCAATAGATTGCGGCGTTTCAGACAAAGCAGCCAACAATTTTTGTTCTCGTTCTTCACGATGCTCAATAAATCGTTTCAGGATTTTCCGACTATCGTTCACTGCCGGCCCATGCCCCGGATAGAGGGTTGCCGCAGGAAGCGCCAGCAATCTGGTCAGCGATTGCAGGTAGTCGGCAAGGCGTCCTTCAGGCGGACTTATTATCATTGTTGAAAGCGCTGACACCAGGTCGCCGCTCAAAATGGCGCCATAGCGGTTTTCGACAAAAGTCAGGTGTCCGCGTGCATGGCCGGGCGTGTAATAGACCAGCAATTGCCAGTCTGGTTTACCGTCAGGCGCGTTGCCCAGATAAAATTGGTCGCCATCTACAAGCGGAGACTCAAAGGTGAGTTCAGGAATTCGTCGGATGGTTTCCTGATGCGCAAATATCGGCAAATCATATCTTTTCTGACATGCCGCCAGCGCCCCGATGTGGTCGCCGTGGTGGTGAGTAAGCAGAATTCCCTGTAACTTTCGTCCTTCGGAGATTCGGGCGTCCAAAAAATTCCATAATCGTTGTTGCTCTTTTTTGTCAGTCGGCCCTGGATCGATCAGATAGAGTTTTTCTTCGCCAACAATGTAAGCGTTGGTGTGGTTTGCTGGCGGCAATGTTCTGGTTTTAAGCGGAGCCATTTGGACGCCTGGCGTGAAATAAATTTGGTGAAGCGCGCCATTTCTGTAACTTTGCGCCACCTCAAAAATTTCATTTGTGGCTTGCAGCACGTTTGAATCTGCCAATTTCTGCAACATGAGAATGACGGGCGGAACAATATCTATCTTGCCGTTGCGCCATTGTGTCAGGGCGTCATTTGCGGTGATAAGACGACTGTCAACCAATTCTCCAGGCAGGATTTTGAGCTTTTTTTGGGCTGGAACCTGAACCCAATAAAATAGCGTGTCATAACGAACAGGGGCAAATTCCGGTGTCAGGAAAGAAGCGATAAAATGAAAATCAGTCGCATCGATTTCATTGTTGGTGTTTTGCATGATTTGATCAAAGGTAATGTCCTCTGAAATCAATTCGCGGCGATAAAGAGAAAGTTCTTCCTCTGAAATTTGCTCCCCATGTCCGAGGAAAATACCTGTTTCTTCAAAAATTTCACGAGCTGCGGCCGCAATGAAGGGCAGTTCTTCCGCCGGAATGCCAGTTGTATTTTTGATGCGATTAGTTTCGCCATTGTTTTCAATTGTGCCGCCGGGAAAAGCATAGTAGCCGCCAAAAAAACGCAGCGCAGGGTTGCGCTCAACCAGCCAAACCTGATTCGTCGATGCGTCCTGTGTTAAGAGAACGCCAACTGCTTTTCGTTTATTAGACATGAGATTCCTTTAATATTTGTGTATTATTGAGGCTATTATTAATTCGCGTCGAATAAACTGACGTGTTTTTTCTGAAAATTCTGTCCATTTTAAAACGAAACGTGTTTTTATAAATCCGGACGGATTTAAAATCAGCGCACACATATTTTTCCATTTTTTCCCACAACCATTCTACCGATGATCGCTGCATGTATAACATCTTTCGCACGCAATGTCTCAACCAAAGCGACAGCCTGGGTTTCGGGCAGGGCGATCAGAAGTCCGCCTGAAGTCTGCGCATCGCAAAGCAAAATGCGGCTTGAAGCGGCAATGTTGTCTGACCACTCAACGATATCTGCGACATACTCCATATTGTTCAGAGTGCCACCGGGAACAATATTGGCGACAGCCAGGTCGCGCGCCTCTGGAATGACGGGAACCTGTGAGGAGGAAATATCGGCCTGCAAATTGGCGCCGAGCGTCATTTCTTTTAAGTGACCGAGCAAGCCAAAACCAGTGACATCCGTGCAGGCGTGAACGTCGAAATTGTCGAGACATTCGGCTGCGGTACGGTTCAACCTGCTCATTAATGCAATGGCCATGTCGATAACATTTTGCTCGACCATTCCACGTTTGATTGCGGTGGTTAGAATACCGAGACCGAGCGGTTTTGTCAGAATTAACGCATCGCCAGGTTGCGCGTTGGCGTTTGTCAGTATTTTGTCAGGAGAGATAACGCCGGTTACTGCCAAGCCAAATTTCGGTTCGGTGTCGTCGATTGTATGTCCGCCAATAATGCTGACATTTGCCTCTTTTGCTTTGTCATGCGCGCCCTGCAAAATTTCTCGCAGCGTTGCCATTGGCAGGCGATTTGAAGGAAAACCAACGATATTTAGCGCGAACAACGGTTTCCCGCCCATGGCATAGATATCGCTGAATGCGTTGGCCGCGGCAATTGCGCCAAAATGGTAGGGCTCGTCAACTATCGGTGTAAAAAAGTCAACTGTTTGCACAATAGCGGTCTGTTGGTTGATTTGATAAACTGCGGCGTCGTCTGACGTGCTTGCGCCCACGAGCACACGGGCGTCGTCCGGAACAGGCAGATCCCGTAAAATGAGTTCCAGGGCTTGCGGTCGCAATTTGCAAGCGCAGCCAAGTCCGTGTGTGAAATGCGTCAATTTAACTTTGCCGCTATTTTCCGGCGCTGATACGGTTTGTCCCTCTCCTGAGGGTCGAATGCGCGCCACCGCCGCTGCAACCTGTTCGGCGGCTTTTTCGATGTCGGGTCGGCTTAGAAATCTTCCGGTGGAGAAGCGAATGGTTCCCATTGCGTATTCAATCGGAACGCCCATGGCCGTCAAAGTTGGTGATATATCGATGGAGTCAGAATGGCAGGCCGCGCCCGCCGACGCCGCGACGCCGTCAAGTTCATCGAGCAGCATATTTGCCTCGACGCCGGGAAAGCTTAGGCTCAATGTATTGGGCAAACGTTTTACAGGGTGACCGTTTAGTTTGACTTCCGGTATTTTTTCTTGGATGCTGTTGAATAACAAATCACGTAATTCCATTGAATGTTTTGCGTCCTGGTCGAGAGATTTTGCTGCAACTTCACACGCCTGACCCAGGCCGACAATACCTGTCACATTTTCAGTGCCGGCGCGTTTGTTGAGTTCATGATCGGCTCCGTGCACCTGTTTTTCAAGGCGGGTTCCCTGACGAATATAAAGGGCTCCGATTCCTTTCGGCGCATAGACTTTATGTCCCGCCACGGTCAGTAAATCAACCCCGAGTTCTTGCGCATCAACTTTAACTTTGCCAATACTCTGCGATGCGTCGGTGTGCAGGAGAGCGCTATATTTTTTGGCAATCGCGGCAATTTCTTTAATCGGTTGCAAGGTTCCGACTTCGTTGTTAGAGTGCATGATCGTAATCAATATCGTTCGCCTGGAAATAGCTTCTTCAAGCGCGTCCAGGCGAACAACGCCATATTCATCCACAGGAAGATAGGTGATTTCAAAGCCGTTTTTGGCGAGGAATTCACAGACTTCGTAAACCGCTGGATGCTCTATTGCCGAGGTGATAATATGATTGCCTTTTTGCCGGTTGGCAAGAGCCGCTCCCTTGATGGCGTAATTGTTCGATTCACTGCCGCCGCTGCTGAAAATAATTTCTTCGGGGCTGCAATTTAAGATGGCCGCCGCTTGTCTGCGCGCCTTCTCAACAGCAAGCTTTGTCTGAACGCCATACCAATGGCTGCTGCTCGGATTGCCGAAATACTCTGAGAGAAAAGGTTGCATGGCGTCGGCAACTGCCGGGTCAATGGGAGTTGTCGCATTATAGTCGAGATAAATTGGTTTTTGCATCAAAATCCTCTTTTATATTAAGCGTTGTAATTGTCGTTCTTAAACGTCATTAACGCCCTGTTTATTCGGAATAAATCGCGTTTACAGAATTCCCGGTTTAATGAGAAACGTCGCGGGTTTTTAATTTCAGACATTTTTCCCGGAATCTGGTTTCATTTTGGCGCGAAGAGCTTCAACCAAAGCATAAGCGCCGCGCATCATCAGAACAAGGATAACCGGAACGACAAATACCGCGACAATAAACCATAGCGACTGCGCGTAATCTTTGCCAAAGTAGCCAAGCAGAAGGTAACGCGGCAGGCGCCCTGTAAATCCGGAGAGCATATACAAAGTCGGCGAATACTTTTCGGTGATGGAATAAACACGCAACGCTTCCGATGGAATGGGGAGAAATGAGGTAACGGAAAGGATTAGAAATTTATGACTTTTAAAAAGTGGTTTAACTTTTTCATAAATCCATGTTTCTTTGACTTTTCCAACTTTATTAAGCCTGAACAATTGCGTAAAGAAAATATATTCCAACCCGTAAGCGACGATGGTGGCAAAGCCGGCAATTACGGCTGCCGAAAAAGGGGGGATGGTTTGAACAGCGCCCAACAAAATGAGATTTGAAGGCAAGGGGAAAAAGGAGGTGGCGCAGGAAATCAGAAAAAATAGCGTGATGAAGCCGAAAGCTGCTTCATCGCCGGAAATCAGACGTTGATTAACCCAAAACCAATAGAAGCCCGCAATGGCAATGCCGACAACTGCCTTCAGCCCGGCAGCCATGTTGATTTTCACTTTCCTCACGGGGCGAATATAATGATGTTAATATTTGCTCTGCAAGGGTTTTCCGCAACAAGTATGGTTTGTTTCAAAATGGGGGGAATGTTTGTTCAGTTCCACCCCATGTTTTGAATTGTTTCCCCAAAAAGAGTTGGCGCGGTTACTTTTCAGAGCGCGTGATTCCTTTTATATTGGAAATTACCTTGTCGTTTTTAGCCTCGCATGAACCCGATATTTTTCGGCCAGCCAGTATAAATTGGTTCTTCGGTGTCAGGAATTATCTGGCAAAAACCATTTTTCGGGTAAGAACAGTTTCAGCGGCTTTCAGCTTGTAAAAATAAATGCCGCTGCTAACCAAAGCGCCCTTATTATCTTTTCCGTCCCAGGTTAACGAATAATCGCCAGAGGGCTGCGCGCCATGTAAGAGCATGCGGACTTGTTGTCCTAACGTGTTGTATATACTTAACTGCACCGAAGCCGTTTTTCGCAGTGTATACTTAATTGTTGTTTGAGGATTAAACGGATTGGGGTAATTTTGTTCAAGTGAAAAGTTTGACGGCGTTTGTGATTGGTTGCCAACACGGGTTGTTTTCGCTTCATTAAAACGATAGATGTCCCCTGTCGCTGCGAGAATATAAAGTTCGTTGCTTTCATCTGTGCCGAAAGATGGAATGTTAAAATTGGTCTGAAGAAGCAGTGAATCTGCCACAATTGTGTTGTCTTCGTATCTTAAGAGAGCGATGACACCATTTACATAGTCGGCGTAAATATAAGCTCCCTCCAATTCAGGACGCAAGCTTCCCCGATAAACATATCCGCCTGTAATTGAGCGTCCAAAGCTGTGCGTATAGTCCGTTATCGGAAGTTGCAACCCTGATTGGTCGCAGTTCGATGGTGGATTATTCGGGTTGTTCTGGTCAAAACAGTCAAATCCTTCCATAAGCGGCCAGCCATAGTTGCCTCCGTTGACAATCAAGTCAATTTCTTCGCGACGATTTTGTCCGACATCGCCCGCCCAAATTCCACCGGTTTTAGAATCGATGCTGAAACGCCATGGGTTGCGCAGGCCGTAGGCAAAAATTTCTTTCGCTTCGGCGCCCATGCTGTTGGCGAAGGGGTTATCGGCTGGAATGGCATATTGTAGATTTCCTTCTTTGTTATCAATGTCAATTCGTAGAATAGCGCCTAACAATGTGCTGGTGTTCTGGGCGTTATTTTGGGGGTCGCTTCCGCCGCCGCCATCGCCCATTGCAATATATAGATAACCTTCCAGTCCAAAGGCCAGCATGCCGCCATTGTGGTTTATCGCAAACTGAGTGATTTCCAATATAATACGTTGTGAGTTCAGATCGACTGCATTGCCATTGGCGCTGAACTCTGCAATGACAGTTCTGTTAATCCCGTTGGTGGTTGCCGTGTAGTCAACGTAAAATAGCCCGTTATTTGCAAAATTCGGGTGGAATGCCAGTCCGAGGAGTCCCATTTCGGAGCCGGTTGCGATTTGATCTTTAACATCTAAAAAGGTTTGGACTTCCGATGTTTGCGGGTCGTTTTGAAAAACTTTGATCAGGCCGGATTGTTCGACCACAAAAATTCTATCCGAGCCGTCTTGCGCCGAGGTTAGAAAGACAGGAGAATTAAATGAGAGATTTGGAAAAGCATTGAGCAGCTCCGGTTTTTCAGTTTGTGAAAATACAGCTTGTTGAAAACAACTCAAAGTGAGGAGGAAGCAAAAAACGGAGACGATAGTTTTTTTCATGAGTATATCCTTTGTAAAAAGTTGGTTTATTGTTCTACCGAAAAGGTTTTGTTCTTTCAGGCAGTGGGAACGACAGCAATTTTTCTGCGCAAAAAATAGATTGCTTTACAAAAATATGCTTGCGACAATATTTGACCATTTTAGAGCCGATTAGATAGTGGAAATTAAATTCGTTTTGCTTTTTTGGGCGCGCTTCTTTACCTGTCCAGCGCAATCAGACTAATTTCAGGATTGCCGATTTTTGCTTCTGATGTCATTTGTTTTCCTTGTTTTAGCAAACGATAGAAAGTCAGTTTTCTATTGGCCAGCTTCCATGTGCACCATATTTGTTTGCCGGAAAAAGTTTTAAAGATGATAACATCCATTTGCGGCACATCATCATTAAAGTCAAACCAGACGCGGTAATTTTTGAATTGTCTATGCCCCATTACTTTTCCGTTGGACAACATCGCGAAAATTGATCCCTTTAATGATTTTGCAGCCGCTCCTGAAACACTATAGGAGCCGCTGAAAAGTTCACGATTTAGAAAGTTTTCAAATGTTTCTAAATGGGTTGAAATTTTTTTCAGCTGATGGATGGATGCGGCTTCTTTGTCTTTCCCTCCTCCGATTTCTTTGACCGATAACAAGGTGTCAGATCCAATCTTGAGCAAAGTCAGCGTCGCCCCCGATTTTATGTTTTGAGCAGTATTTGAGTTCAAGCTGATTACGCTGGTATAAGGATCAAAGTCGGCTTGCATTACGCCGCCGCTATGCATGTTGCGGATTATTGTTATGCCATTGCTCTGAAATTTTCGGGTGACGCTTACCTGACTGACACCGCTTGTGGCAATCTGCGCTTTGAATGGTGAGCGCGTTTCTCTTAAAATTGTAATATATTTTTTGTTGACCCATTCACCCTGGAAGTCGTCAGGCTTCACATTTTCAAGAAGAATTGGCTTCGTTTGCGGCAATAATTTTTTTGCCCGCTCACAGCCGGTTCCTGCAAATAATACGTAAAGCAAAGCGCAAACCAGGGTCGCCAATCCATAAAATTTCATTTTGAACACAGATACACCTTTCCGAATTGATCGGAATTTAACATAAAACCGTTTGTTTTCTACTAAAATAGATCAAAAACCTAAAAGATGTTCAACAGTAGAGAAATACCGGACTCTTCGGGCGGAAAAACCAGACAGGCGTTTCTTCGGTTAAATTACGAAATGTTAATGTCAGCAACTGCTCGTATTATTAACTACTTAGTGTCTGATAGAAATTCAAAAAATGTTTTCGAAAACCTCTTTGAAAAAGTCATTAACCTCAAGCGCCTTTCGGTCAGATTGACAAGTCCAATGAATTTACCTATCTTGCGTTGATTCTTTTTTTCTCTGAAAGAACCAGCTTTTACTAAAGGAAGCACAACCTTGATGGAAGAAAGTAAAACCTCAATTTCACGCAATCATAGACGGGGAAAGCCGGAATTGAAAAATCTGACTAATCAAATTGTCAGAAAAATATCAGATGAACTCAAACATGAAAAAGCCGTGCGTCCCTCCACGTTAAAGGAAGGGCTGGCGCTTGCGTTTGAAGCAGAAGAGAAAGGGCTGAGAGTTTGTAAAAACGAAATCATCACCAAATTAAAGCTCAGTGATTTTCTCAATGATCTTGAAGAAAGAAAAAGAGCCACGGCGCAGGGGAACAGATTTCGAGCCTATTTTGGCAATTCTCCGGGCTCAATTCTGCAAACTGAACCGGGTTGCGAAACCATGCAGAAGTATCTGTCCAAACTGGTTTTTAAAGGTCTACGTAGAGAAATTCTTCACAAAAAAGTGCAACGTAAAGTTAAGCGCATGTTTAAACCTGAGGCAGGCGCTGAACTTTTAAAAGAAGTTATTACGTTGGTTGATCGTCACCCTTATGTCAACCCAAATGTTACTTTTGGCAATGAAATTATGCGGATAGCGGCGTTGGAATGGGAAAAACACCTTTTGTCACACGACTCACAACTGTTATACGAGGTTACCTTTGCAATGGATAGAGCGAAAGCCAAAATTATTAAATTGGCAATCTCCGCCCTAAAAGGTTATGCCATTGACGAGTATGAAATCAACAAAGTTCGTCATGAACTTTGGCGCGGCAAACTTTTCGAAAAAGGACTGCGCTCGTTGCCGGGCAGCACATTGATGATCGCTTTTTTTAATGATTTTTGTGTCGGCTTCAGAGAGTTTTTGACCATTACAAATACGCCGGGCAGCCTTTCAACTGCCGAAAAACTCCGAAAAAAAGGAGCCACTGATGACGCGAACTATCTAAGGGCGGTCGCCTTGTATCTTCGTCACGGAGAAAGTGGGAAAGCAGTTGGGTTGCACGCTGAGGTTTATAGCCAAAGACCTATTTTTACTTCCTTTGGCGTCATCGATAAAGCTTCCCTGGCAACAACGATCAGCAAAATGATCAGCACGTTTCAAAAGTGGGAAAGGCGCGTGGCGGCAAATCACCCGATGTAGTGAGTTCCGCAGCTAAAAAGTGCTCTCCAAACAGCTTGCAGTCTTTCGTCTTTAGCGTCGCGCAGAAACCCCTTCGTGACAATCTTCAGCCTCTTAAAAATCAAAACGTTGACAAAATTATCAAGCGCCAAGCTAAGAATAGCGAATATTTTGATGTTCAGGCAGATAAAATAAGGGCAACATTTCATCAACCTGAAGCAGGCCGTCACGGGTCAAAATGATTTCATTGTCATTAAAATAAAGCAAGTTGGTTTTTTCAAATTGCGTCAGCAAGGAATAAAACGCTTTTTTGATATCTGCCTTAAATTTCTCACGAAACTGATTACAATCTACCTTGCCAAGTTTAAGTTGAAGAATAAATTCACGGATCAGACGTTCCTGATCGTTGAGGTGATATGCTCGCTCTACCGGAAGTTTCACTTCACTGACAGATTTCAAGTATTCTTGCAGGGAAGGAATGTTTTGATAGTGAACGCCATCAAAATAAGAAAACGCTGAACTGCCAATTCCAATCAGATCTGCGCCCTGGTATTGAGCGTCTTGATAATGAAATTTACGAGCCGTGGATTTGCCTGCTGTATAGGCGCTGCGCAGCTCAAATCCGGCTTGTTCAAGTTTGGAAAAACCACGTTTTAAGCACGCGCGTTTTGTCGGCCTGTCGATTATCGGGCTCTTTAACGAGCCTTCGGAATAGGCGCGGCGCAGTGGCGTATTCCAAGGTATTTCCAATTGATAAATGGTTATGCTATCAGGGTTTAGCGAGATAACACGCTCAAGGCTGTCCATAAAAGATTGCTCGCTTTCACCTGTCAGACCGACAATTAAGTCAAGGTTAACCACTTTGAAGCCGCCAATAGTTTTGATATTGTCGGAAGCAGCCAGGACATCTTTTATGCGATGTATTCTGCCGTTTTCCGCCAGCACAGCATCATTAAGTTGTTGCACGCCCATGCTGATTCGTGTGACGCCTGCGTCGCGCAGCGCCCGGAGTTTGGCTTTTGTCGCGCTGGCCGGAGCGCATTCAAACGTTACTTCTTTAACCGCGCTCCAGGAGAAATATTTCTGCAAGCCGCTCATCAGTCGCATCAGTTGTTCTTCCGAAAGGCTTGAAGGCGTGCCGCCGCCAAAATAGACAAAGTTTAACGCACGATGAACCAGCGCCGGCATCCGGCTATATTGTTGAAGCTCTGCAAGCAGCGCGTCTATATATTGGTCGATAAGCTCGCACGGCTTGTTTGCATAAGAAAGGTAGTAACAATAGCTGCAACGGACATCACAAAACGGGATATGCACATATAGTCCGAATGGCGTGTTCAATTGCGTGTCTGATGGTTTTTGCAGAGCCTGTTCAACCATACCCGCCTTTTCTTTGCCCCAGCGCGAAAAAGGCGGGTATGCGGAAATGAAGTAGTTGCCAAACAGAGAATCGGACTGCCTGGCGTCATTGCTTGTTTTATTCATGATCAGCTTGTCATTCATTTTAAGGCGCGAAACCGGACGGTAGAATAAACGCTGTTATCTGGTTATTTGAACGTAAAGATAGTCATTGACCCTGGAGGAAAGCAAGTTCATTGTATGGGTGTGGGATAGCAGAATGAGACTGACTGAAAAATTTATTATGTGCCTGATTTCGAGGCAATTGTTATTGAAAAAATGGACTGGTTCTATAGCGCTTCGTTTTTTAATGAAAGCGGCTTTTGGAAAAGCGCCACATCCGCGCCAATTTTCACATAATTTGTTTGCCATTTCCGAGCCAGCCAACGCATGGTGTTATCTGAAAAAAAGCAGACATGAGTTGGATCGTTTTTGTAATGCCAACGGGAAAATGCAGCCTGTTCCAGAGCCAGTTTGGTCATAATTCCTAACCAGCCGCCAGGGTTCAGAATAGACCAAAGGCGTTGCAGCTCCTTGGCCGGGGAATGCAGGTGCTCGACCACTTCGCTGGCTGTAATAAAATCGTAGCGCATCTGGAAAATTTGTTTTTCGGGCGCGTAAAAGGGGTCAAAAAGGCTCATTTTGTGGCCAACTTCCTCGAACATGATGGAAAGGGTTGGCCCGGAGCCGCAGCCAAAATCCAGGCCGTGGCCGCCCGCTTTTAATCGTTCATTGAGCGGATTAAACAAACGGCTGAGAAATTTTCGGTAACCCGGATCCTCCGGTGAGTTTTGGTGCTTGTCGTATTCGGATTTTTCGGCTTCCTGCGAAAGGCGCTGCGCAGGCGGAATCTGGATGAGATAGCACTCGGAACATCTGAAATAGTTGCGTTTCAGGTCGCTGTGGAAATGGGCGGGTTCATGCTTGCAAGCGCATAAGGAACAGAAAGAGAGTGTGGCCGCCATCTAAAACCGGCAAGGTTTTTGTTGTATTTTTGTGGTGAGTAGATTGCTATTTTGCGCTGTTTCCGGCAAGGGTTCTTATTCCCAACTCAACTATTATCAGCCGAAGCTATTTCATATTCAAATTCGTACAGGTGTTTGCCCGACTCAATTATAATTGCCATAGTACCGGACAGTCCGACCAGTTGTTCGGTTGCCGAGTCTGGCACAACTTCCAATATAAGCTTGTTTTCTCCGTGCGCCATTATGCCAAAATGTTGCAGTGTAAAACTGCCCTTTTTTCCGGCAAGAAGCCCACTGACTTGTTCAATGGCCACATATCCGGCTGAACCTTTTACACTTGTCCAGGCGCTGAGCATTTCGCCTGCGCTTGTTGCTGTTAAATCACCTGTAAATGACTTATCGATTGACACTCGACCCAGTTGAGCGCCGTCGCCGCCCTGGTTGTATGCGTCAAGTGGTTTTAATTCCACTTGGAATTCCCCTAAAGCAATCATGGTTTTCCTTTCAAACTAAACAATTTTGTTAACATCGATTAATCAGTCGCTAATGCGGTCGCTTTTTCTCTCTTTTATTTCAAAAATCAATATAGCACAACGGAGGATGAAGTCAAAATCTTTGACTGTTATTTTTTGTTGGGCAATGCCGGGATAAAGCAATCGATGTTTATCATGTGGTTCGTGAGTGAGAAGTAATTAAAATATTTTTTGATAAAAATAGTATCTTTGCTTATGTTGTTTTTAATGAACCGGATTTAATGGAGCGAACCATAGATTTAAAAGATTTAAATAAATATCAGCAACCTGTTTCTTTCAAATACGAATGGAACCTTTTGCTATTCGGGTTCATTATCATTCAATCTAACTTAAATGCTTCTTCCTGATTTAAATTCTATTCATTCCACTTTAGGAGAGGAAAATTCGACTATGGGTAAATTAATATTTACTTTGCTACTGGGCGTTGCCATGTTAACCGGGAGCGCCGCCACCGCCGCTGACTCAGACGAGTCAAAAATATTTCCTTATCAGTACACAGTTCACGATTTGGACAATGGGCTGCGTGTTGTTATCATTCCAACCGATTATCCCAATATTGTCTCTTTGCAAATTCCGGTTCAAACCGGTTCACGTAATGAAGTTGAGCCTGGAAAGTCTGGGTTTGCGCACTTTTTTGAACACATGATGTTTCGCGGCACTGAAAAGTATCCGTCGGACAAGTACAACGCTGTTCTTAAAAATACCGGCGCTGATCAAAATGCTTACACCACCGATGATTTGACCAATTATTATATGAATTTTTCAAAGGACGATTTGGAAATTGTGCTTGAAGTTGAAGCGGATCGTTTCATGAATCTCAAATATCCTGAAGCCGATTTTAAAACAGAGGCCAAGGCCGTTCTGGGCGAGTATAATAAAAACTCCGCAAATCCAGTTGGGAAAATCATAGAAGTGCAACGCAATGCGGCTTTTCAGGCGCATACTTATAAACACACCACAATGGGCTTTATCGAAGATATTGAAAATATGCCCAATCAATTTGATTATAGCTTGGAGTTCTTCGATCGCTATTATCGCCCGGGAAAGACCATTTTGATTCTGGCCGGCGATCTCGACTCGGAAAAGACATTGGCTCTGGTGAAAAAATATTGGGGCAAGTGGAAAAGCGGCAGCTATACCGCAGAGATTCCGGTGGAGCCTGACCCAACTGCGCCATTATATGAAAATATTGAGTGGTCATCTCCGACTTTGCCTTGGGTGACCGTAGCTTTTCGCGGCCCTGAATTTTCCAGCAAAGCCAACGATAAAGTTGCCTGCGATCTGATTGCTGAGGTTGCCTTTTCATCCGGTTCGCCGCTTTATCAGAAAATGGTGGTTAAAGAGCAAAAAGTGGATCAATTTTGGGCATATTTCCCTGATCGCATGGATCCAAACTTGCTAACGGTTGCCGCTCGTGTAAAAAATGTAGAAGATATTTGGTATGTTCGCGATGAAATCATGAAGGAATTCGCAAAATTGCGAACAGAGCTGGTCTCTGCCAGGCAGCTTGCTGATATTCAGTCAAATGTAAAGTATGCCTTTGCCAGCGGCTTAGACAATTCCGAGGCAATAGCGGGCGCTGTCTCACACTATCTTGCCATGACGCGCGACATGGAGACTGTGAATAAAGTTTATGATTTATACGATGGCATTGAACCTCAGGATATCCAGAGGATAGCGAACAAATATTTTATCGATAAAGGTTTGGTGACAGTAACGCTTGCTCATGAAAAGCTTCCTGAAGTGGCAAACACCACCGGCTCGGTCGACGCCTTTGTCGAGCAACTCTCGCAAACGCCGCCGCCATTGCCCACAATATTGATGCAAAACAGCGCGCCATTGGTAAATGTAAAGTTCATGTTTAAGACGGGTTCGGCAATTGAGTCGAAAGGCAAAGAAGGTCTGGCGCAGTTGACGGCAAATATGTTGACGGACGCCGGCAGCCAAACCATGAAATACGCCGAAATTCGTAAGGCGCTCTATCCAATGGCCGCCGGGTTCGGGAATCAGGTTGATAAAGAAATGACCGTTTTTTCCGGCGCCGCGCATGTCGATAATCTTGTCAATTATTATGGAATAATCTCCGACCAATTACTGAAACCGGCCTGGAGTGAGGATGATTTCACTCGCGTGAAATCGAACCTGATAAACGAAATTAAAGTTAGTCTTCGTGAAAACAACGAAGAAGAACTCGGCAAAGAAGCGCTCTACGAATTTATCTATGAGAATCATCCCTACGGCGCATTGACGCGCGGTCTTGTCGCTTCAATTGATAGCCTGACCCTTGATGATTTAAAAAAGTTTTATCTCGAAAACTATACGCAATCAAATTTAGTTATTGGACTTGCCGGCGGTTATAGCGATTCATTCTTATCAAAAGTTAAGCGAGATTTTGCCGGTTTGCCGAAAGGCGACGCAGCAAAAGTTGACCTTCCAATGCCTGCAAAAATCATGGGGCATCACGCGGTTATCGTGCAAAAGGAGACGCGCGCGACAGCCATTTCATTTGGCTTTCCAATTGATGTCAACCGCAACCATCCTGACTTTGCCGCGCTTTGGCTGGCTCGTTCTTACCTCGGTGAACATCGCTCATCAAATAGCTACCTGTATCAACGCATCCGAAAAATTCGCGGTATGAATTATGGCGATTATGCCTACATCGAATATTTTCCAAATGGCATGTTTCGGATGCAGCCCTCGCCAAACTATGCTCGCACCCAACAAATTTTTCAAGTTTGGATACGACCGGTGGAGTCGATTGAAAACGCGCATTTTGCCACACGTGTAGCCATGTTTGAAATCAATAAGCTCGTTAAGAATGGCATGACTCAAAAAGATTTTAAAGCTACGCGCAATTATCTCGTGAAATACGTGAACATCTTGACGGCGACACAAGGTTTACAGCTGGGTTACGCCTTGGATAGTGATTTTTATGACATGGGTGATTTTAATAAAACCATCACTGAGAATTTGAAAAAATTAACCTTGAAAGATGTGAACCGCGCTATTCAAAAACACCTGCAAGATGAAAATGTGAAATTTGTTTTCATCACAAAAGACGCTGCTGCTTTGAAAGAAAGATTGATCACAAATGCAACTTCAACCATCAGTTATCAATCCGAAAAACCGGAAGCCATTTTGGAAGAAGACAAGGTTATTCAGGACTATAAATTGAAGTTTAAACCGGAAACAGTTACAATAAAACCGGTGAAAGATGTATTTGTGAAATAATGAAATCTGCAGGCTGCTCCTGATGCCGGGAGCAGCCTGTAGAAGAGTTGTGAAGCCGGGAACAATTATTCAGGGGATTAGAGATGTTAAAAAAGATGATTTATCCGATTTTAATTGCGCTGCTTTTCTTTCCATACCTGTTTGCAACAGGGGCTGAAAAATTAACGGAGAGGGTGAAAGGGAAAATTGAGCAACTTAATGATTTCGACAACATTGTTGTCTGGGTCTTTTTGCAGGATAAGGGTGATTTAGCTCTCAATAAGTCTTTGAGTCAGGTTGAAAGCTCCCTCACCCATTCAGCTTTGGAAAGGCGCAAACGAAACCGACCAGCCGATTCACTGGTGGATGAATTTGATATTCCCGTTAATTCAACGTATGTGCGGAAAATCGCAGACCTTGCAATAAAGTTGCGTCATCGCTCGCGTTGGCTTAACGCAGTCTCAGTTGAAGTTAATGTTGCAAATATAACAGCAATATCTTCTTTGCATTTTGTGACAAAGATTGATGTGGTGAACCGCTCCAGGCGCAGGGTTCCAGAAGGAATTCCCATATCCAAGCAGGCGCCTGCGTTGGCAAAACAAACCAGTCTTGATTATGGCTCTTCGTTTGATCAAAATAACCAGATCAATGCGCCGGCCTTGCATGATCAAGGTTTCGACGGCAGCGGCGTAATTATTTGTGTTCAGGATGCTGGATTTAATAATCTCGGACATGAAGTTTTCCAAAATATTAGTATTCTTGCAACCAGAGACTTTGTAAATGGCGACGACAACGTTGACGATGAAGCTGGACAACTCGGTTCGGGTTCGCATGGTACTTTTGTTTTAAGCACGATAGGTGGTTTTAAAGAAGGGCGTCTTATCGGCTCCGCTTATAATGCCGACTACATTCTCGCCAAAACTGAAAATACTGACTCAGAATTGCATATTGAGGAAGATAACTGGGTTGCATCGGCAGAATGGGCGGACAGTTTGGGCGCAGACATTATTAGCAGTTCACTTGGCTATCTTGATTTTTTTACCGATGGAGAGTCGAACTATTCGTGGGAGGACATGGATGGTTCAACAGCAATTGTTACGATTGGCGCTGAAGTCGCTGCCAGCCGCGGGATACTTGTGGTAAACTCAGCCGGAAATGAAGGCCCGGCCAATCCCGGAGAGAACTCTATTATCGGGCCATGTGATGGAGAAAACGTGCTATGCGTAGGAGCCGTTGACGCCAGTGGCAATCAGACAAATTTTAGTTCCGAAGGGCCAACCGCAGACGGACGCATTAAGCCGGATGTTATGGCAATGGGGAGGGCGGTTGTTGCCGCTTCAACCAGTTCTCCGAGTGGTTATGTCAATATTAACGGCACCTCTTTTTCCTGTCCGATAACTGCGGGCGGCGCGGCTTTATTGTTGCAAGCTGTTTCCGGCGCGTCCAATTTACAGATAATGAATGCGTTGCGTTCAACTGCAAGTCAGGCCTCGGCTCCAGACAACTCATACGGTTGGGGAATCATCGATCTAAAGGGGGCGCTTGCCGCGTTGCAGATTGCCGTTGTTGGTGGACAGGATACAGGCGAACCTTCGGAGTTTACGCTGCGCCCAGCCTATCCAAACCCGTTTAACCAGGGTACGGTCATTGAATATGATTTACAGCAAGCCGGGCATGTGACGTTGACCGTTTATAATCTTCTTGGGCAAGAGGTTGTTAGATTAGAGAACACGACCATGCCAGCCGGAACCAATCAGTCAAAGTGGGCAGGTTTAAATTCTATGGGCAAAACTGTTGCCGGAGGGGTATATATCTATCGATTGCAAACAGATTTGAGAAGTGAGAGCGGTAAAGTTTTGTTTTTAAAGTAATTTGGGGTGTACGTGAAATTAGCTCGAAGTGCGATTGCGCATTAAATTTTTTTGACCGATTCTTAATTCACGTCGAATGGCGGCTTCTTCCCAACGTTTAATTTCGATATCGGTTTCGGGAATAACAGGTTCGACCATTGTTGGTTTTTTGTTTTCATCAAGCGCGACAAAGGTTAAAAATGCTGTGCTGGTATGCTTCAATTCGCCAGAGGTTAAATCTTCAGAAAAAACTTTTGCGCCACATTCCATAGATGTTTTGAAAACCCGGTTAACTGCCGCTTTGATAATGACTAATTCGCCAACTTTAATGGGGTGGCGAAAATCCAGGTAGTCCATGGAAGCGGTGACCACCGGTTTTCTGCAATGCCGGTGCGCTGCTATTGCGCATGCAATATCGATCAGGTGCATTACTTTTCCGCCCAGTATATTCCCCAGTGTGTTCGCATCGTTTGGCAAAACAATTTCAGTCATCTCGACTGAAGTTGCGGAAACTATTTTCTTTTTGTCAGCTGGCATTTCTAAAAAGGGTATTCTTAAAAAGAGAATTCTTGCCCTTCATAGGCGACAGTTGTGTTGGAAAACAAAGATTTGGCAGATTTTTCCATTTTTGTGAGTTCTTCGTCGGTTTGTCTCGGGTCGTGATGAAATAAAACCAGTTGTTCAACCCCGCTTGTTTTTGCTATATCTGCGGCCATTTCATAAGTGCTGTGACCGAAGCCCTGCATTTCAGGATATTGACCAGGCGTGTACTGTGCATCATGGATTAGTAAATTGGCATTCATTGCAAATTTACCCAGGCGCAGATCGCCGCCGATATACCCTTCCGTATCCGTCGCATAGACAATGGTTTTGTCTTGAAGCGTGATTTTTATGAGGTAGGTGCCAATTTTGGGATGTGAATAGTTTTTCATCGCAGTAATGGCGACTTCGTTGCTTGCCACTGTGTTTGCTTTACTTGTTTTGACAACTCTTGGCGCGTCTGAACTACTGCTAAAAGCAATAATTTTATTTTCGTTGATATCATCAAAATTGAAATCAGCGGATAATTCATTTAGCTCGATAGGGCTGAATTGTGGCGCCAGGTTCAATGCAAGTGTTTCCCCGATGTCATAAGAGGATACACGCGGGCCAAAACAGTTGATGATGAAATTTTCATGGTAGGCCGGAGCGAAATATGGCAGGCCGAGGATATGATCATGATGCGTATGAGAGAAAATCAGGGTGATTGTCATCGGTTTTTCAATTTGACTTTGCAGCATTTCGCGCATCAGTTTTTGGCCAAGCTCAATGATGCCGGTGCCGGCGTCTAAAATAATGATATGTTTACCAGCGCGAACTTCAACGCATGAAGTATTGCCGCCAAATTGAATTGTGTGTTTGCCGGGAACTGGATGGCTGCCTCGCACACCCCAAAATCTCACTTTTAGTTGACTGTCATCCATCAAGACACCTGCTGAACTATTAATTTCACCATAAAATCATACAAACTTGTTAACTCCTTTAATAGGTTCAAAGGTGTTCAAGTGGAGATTAATCGTAAACGGGAAAATTCCGTTGGCGCTTTGAGCCACGCAATGAAACGGATGTTTCACGGTCACATGTTAATTAATTTTAAAAACGCGTTTTAGTAAACCTGAGTTTGCTTTTGATTTGCAATAGTCGGAAATTTTCCCGCTAATCGTTTCAAAGGATTTTGAAACCGGAGAGTCGGGATTTGAGATGACGATGGGAACGCCGACATCGCCTCCCTCCCGGGTAGCTGGCTCTAAGGGAATTTCACCTAGGAATGGAATTTCCATGTTTTTTGCTAATTTTTCACCACCGCCATGTCCGAATATATTATAATACTTACCGGTGTCAGGGGCAATGAAGTAGCTCATGTTTTCTATGACGCCAAGTATAGGTGTCTCCACTTTTTTGAACATATTGACACCCTTTCTGACATCGGCCAACGCCACTTCCTGCGGTGTGCAAACCACAACTGCGCCAGTAAGTGAAAGCGTTTGGGTTAAAGTCAGTTGGGCGTCGCCTGTTCCAGGCGGCATATCAATGATTAAATAGTCAAGATCACCCCAGTCAACATCTGCCAAAAACTGTTGGATCATGCGTCCAACCAATGGGCCGCGCCAGATAATCGCGGCGTCTCCCTGCGATATGAAGCCGACCGAAACCATGTCGACATCATATTTTCGTAAAGGGGCGATTCTATTGTTGCGTGTGGCAAGCTTATCATTGACTCCCATCATAATCGGGATATTCGGGCCGTAAATATCTGCGTCAAGCAGGCCGACTTTGTAACCTGCTTTTGCCAGCGATACTGCAAGGTTGACAGAAACAGTAGTCTTTCCCACGCCGCCCTTGCCGCTCGCAACGGCAATTGTATATTTAACATTCTTTAGGATTTGTTTGGGTTGCTGCGTGGCGCCTTGTTGTTGGGGGGGGGGTGGCTGTTTCTGCGACGGCGGAGATGGTTTGCTTTGAATGACTTTGAGTGGATCTTCTTTTACAGAAATTCCTGCTTTTACGGAAGAAACACCTGCTATCGCGGTTATCGCATTTTCTGCGCTTTTCACGATTGCGTCTTTATATACAAAGCCGCTATCTTTAAACTCAACAACAAAGTTGACATCGCCATTGGCAAGCTGAATATTTTTTATCATTTGGTTGGCAACTAAGTTTTTTCCGGATTGTGGGTCGCGCACTTTCTCTAAAGCTTTGAGAACATCTTGCTCAGTTATTTGACTCATACAGTCTGTTTCATCCATTTTCTAAAGACTTGAAAAATTTGATTTAAATATAGAAATAAAAGGTCAAAAGTCAAGCTATTGGCAATGTCCTCCGCTGATCCGGGAGAGCCAATATCAACTCCTGCTGCATTAATCCAAGTTTACCATTTCAATTCGCTAAGTCCTACATTAAGAGTGAATCGTTAGCCCCCGATGGGGCGCTACGGATTTTTAAAGCTCGACTCGCTGATAAAAACAATCTTCGAAAAATATTTAACATTTTGGCGTCTCCTGTTTAGAATCTAATGACGATAATAGCGGTTGGAATCGTTTAAGAGCAACATTGAAAATAAACCGCATTATTTATTCACATCGAAAACTCTAAAAAAACTTGACGGTCGCAATCAATCTGAATGCGCAAATCAGGCAAGGCGGCAAAGGTTGCCGCTCAGCGCTTTCGTTCAACAGCCAATTTTAACCTGATTTAACACCGGTTGACCTTTGCACCCTGAATTCACCGTTCAGTGGAAAATTTCGATTATAGTTTCTTATGCACAAGTTTAATTATGAACAAAAATTCTTGCGCTGCTTCAAATTTCTTTTTTATCTCATTTCCCCAAAATATATGCCAAGACCAACACCCCAAAAAGTATTATCTTTGTTTTTGTTCCCATATAGCTTCACCCCAATACCCATAAATTTAACCGGGGTTAAAATAACTTGCGCCACAATCGGGAAACCAATTTCATGTTTTGTACTTGAGCCGACGAGACTTGTTACAATATCAGGAATAATCAACATCGCAAGCCCTGCAGAATAAGAAAATTTTACTATTTCAAATTTGTGAATATGACCATATAGCAAACCAAGACTATTTACATTATTGTAGTCATCATCTTTACGTATCAGAAGAAATGGAGGATATGGTATATCAAACAAACTCATAAATTGAAATGAATACAGTGAATTTTTTCTTGAGTATTCGATTGAAAAATCCCCGGTGACGCTTAGATCAATTGAATGTAATGCAAGTCCACCACTTGTTGAAAACCATAAATTGTTGCGTATCGTTTTTTCATCCTCATCCTGAGCGAAAAGTGATGAAGAAACGACAAGAAAACAGCATAGCAATTTGCTTTTCCTGAATAGATTTAAACACATGGATTTTCCTCATTTATTTACCTGTGTCACGGTTGGATAATTGGTCAAGTTGAGCCAAATGTTGGACGAAGCCGCTATCGCGGAGAAATGGATATTTCCCATTAAACTATCATAATTTTATCAGATGTCCATCTCTTTCATAAATACTTAAATTGCGTCCTT
>Ga0316187_10000321_pt1 | contig 36115 bp, 12 predicted proteins | sample CroRivburrow1_MG_FD_204927 | JGI IMG/M metagenome (GOLD analysis project Ga0316187, IMG submission 204927) | Coastal sediment microbial communities from Maine, United States - Cross River worm burrow 1 | ecosystem: Environmental > Aquatic > Marine > Coastal > Sediment | place: USA: Maine... | reverse complement strand
ATCCTCAGTTGATATTAAGGCTCTTCAAGGATGCTGTAGAAGCCAGCGAATAGTATTTGCCTAAACGCCAGATATGAATGCTGAGAATAATGAGCAGCTATGGGAGCGGATTGAGCAGCTCAACACCATTGGCATAGCCCTCTCTGCCGAGCAGCATACCCCACGGTTGCTTGAGATGATCCTGCTGGGGGCCAAAAGGATTACCCAGGCGGATGGCGGCTCCATCTACAGGGTGTCCAAGGCAAAAAAAGAGGTTCAGCTTGAAATCATGCGGACGGATTCGCTCAATTTCGCCATGGGTGGCACCACCGGCATGCCTGTTCCCCAAAAGCCAATTCCGCTGTTTCGGGCTGATGGTCAGCCTAACGACCGGTTTGTTGTCACCACCGCTGTTCTGCAGAGAAAGACCATTGTTATTCCCGATGTCTATGCCGCAAAGGAGTTTGATTTTTCGGGCACACGTGAGTTCGATAAAAAAAACAATTACCGCTCCCGCTCCTTTCTAACCATTCCAATGATGAATCATGAGCATGATGTCATTGGTGTGCTGCAACTGATCAATGCGAGGGATGAAGCGACGGGTGAGGTTGTCCCCTTTACTGATGCAGATCGACACCTGGCCAAGTCGCTCACCTCTCAGGCTGCGATGGCATTAACAAACCGCCGGCTGATTGATGAGCAGAAAAAGCTCTTTAACTCCTTCATAAAATTGATCGCTGCAGCGATTGATGAAAAATCCCCCTACACCGGCGCCCACTGTGAAAGGGTGCCGCAATTGACAAAGATGCTGGCTGAAGCGGCAGACCGCGCTCAAACAGGGGCATTCAAGGAGTTTTCGCTTGATGAAGATCGCTATTATGAACTTGAGGTGGCGAGCTGGCTGCATGATTGCGGGAAGATAACGACGCCTGAACATGTCATGGACAAGTCCACAAAACTGCAAACCATCGTTGATCGTATCGATGCGGTGTGTGAGCGCATGGAAATAGTGAAGCGTGATGCAAAGGTGGCGATGCAGGAGCGGGTCATTGAGGCGCTACAACAAGGTGATGACGCCAATCTTCAAGCCCGTGAGTCGAAGTACAACGAGTTGCTGGCGCAACTGTCGGATGATCAGGCCTTTCTGAGGAAGCATAATTCCGGGGGGGAATTTATGCGGCCAGAAGATCAGGCGCGGGTGCGGCAGATTGCGCAATACAGATGGCGAAATGAACAGGGTGACGAGCAGCCACTGCTCTCCGATGATGAGATAGAGAATCTATGCATCTCAAAAGGGACGCTCACTGATAATGAGCGGCGGGTGATCAACAATCATGTCTCGGCAACAATCAAGATGCTGCGCTCCTTGCCATTTCCCAAAGCACTGAGGAATGTGCCTGAATATGCCGGATCACACCATGAGTGCCCCAATGGGACGGGTTACCCAAACAAGCTCTCAGGTGAGGCGTTCCCAATACCTGGGCGGATTATGGCGATTGCAGATATCTTCGAGGCGCTGACCGATAACAGCAGGCCCTATAAAAAGGGGATGCCTATCTCCCGGGCGTTGAAGATTCTTGAGTTGATGAAAAACGATGGCAAGATTGATCCGGGTCTGTTCGATCTTTTTGTCAGCGAAAAGATATATCTGGAATATGCCAAATGCTATCTGAATCCAGCCCAGATAGATGTTGCTTAAGTAGTAACTGTTGTATTTCAACTTAAAGTAAAGTATTAATAAAACGTAATAACTATACTATACTCAATGAGTTTGGTGGTTGTGTGTGCATTTATGATCGGGGTTAGCGGACCCTTTATATTCAGAGCACATGCCGGAGAGTGGATAAGAATATGAAATGGCTGAGATCCTGTTTTATCACAGCTTGCATGCTGGCCTTTAGTGTTCCATGGGTCTGTGCAGAATCCAATTTTATTAATGAAATCGCAAGGTTATACGATGCGGGTCAGGCCAGTGACGCCTATGATCTAGCCGGAAAACACCTTCTGGAAGCAGAGGGTGATCCCACTTTTGACTTCTACTACGGCCTCTCCGCCATCGATAGTGGTCATTTTGATCAGGGTGTTTTTGCGTTGGAACGTGTGCTTATGTACCGGCCGGCTGATCATAGAGTGCGCCTAGAATTGGCCCGCGGTTATTTCCTATTAGAGCAATATGACCGTGCCCGCCAGGAGTTCAAAAAGGTATTGGATGCCAATCCCCCAGCCGAGGTGAAAGCCAATATCGAGCAATTCACAGACATTATCCGCCTTCGTGAGGCGGGTTATAAAACCACAGTGGAGATGCATGCGGAGGTGGGTGCCGGGTATGACACCAATGTCAATAGTGGGCCGTCAGTCTCAAGTGCTGTAAGTGGCTTAGGCGTTCCTTTCTCTATTGATGGTGATAGCACATCCCAGGAAGATGAATATTACAGTTATGCCTTTGGGGCAACAATCACTCACCCTGTGAAGCCTGGTTTCTCGCTGTTTGGAGATGTGGGTACAACCTATAAATCTTTTGAAGATACTCCTGCATTTAACATTAGATCGGCTGATCTACAGGCTGGCTTCATTTTAACGGGTGATAAAAGCCGCTTGAAAATGGGCATGCAGTGGCAGGATATAGAGGTAGGGCATGACCGTTTTCGGGAGTTGCTGGCGCTAAATGGGGATGTGCGTTGGCAGTTAAATGACCGGACGATGTTGACCGGCTTTGCTCAGATTGGCGATATGAATTACCTAACAAATGTGTCGCGTGATTCATGGCAGCAGCTGGCGGGTGTCGGTTTTCAGCGTCTGTTTTCTATACGTTATCGCCCGATTTTATTTGCATCACTTTATGGTGGCGCAGAGCGTTCACGTCAAGATACTTCAACGGCAGAGATGTTGGTTGATCGTGATATCTACGGCTTTAATATTGGGACACAGCTCACAATTACCCAGAAGTTAAGTCTCAGCTTTGCTGTTGCGTTACAGGAGAGTCGTCATAGGGTTGAGGATAATATTTTTCTTGTAAAACAAGAGGATGAGTATCGAAATTTTTCTGTGAAAGGCTCCTGGAAGGTGCATAAGCAATGGGCTGTGGGTGCGAACCTAAACTATACTGAAAATGATAGCAATATCTCTACCAGTAAGTATTATCGGACCCAGGCAGGCATGACTGTTCGCTATGATTATTAAGCCACAATTAACACTAACAAGCTTTTTTCTCTTCTGTGTTTGTTTCGCATGGGTTCCTTCATCAGTATTTTCCCAGTCGGAAAGCGCGCAGGCAAAAGCAGGTCATATCGTTATGGCTAGCGGGCGCCTGGTTGCCCGTGCGGCAGATGGTACCGAACGGCGACTGCGCCGCCGGGCAGCGGTGTATGCTGGAGATACCATTGTTGTGGGGAAAAATGCCTTTGTACAGATCCGTTTTACCGATGGGGGTCTTTTTTCACTGCGCCCGGATAGTGAGTTCAAGGTGAGTGAATATCGCCATCAGGAACAGAAGACTGAGAATGGTAAGGTGGTGTTTGAATTGCTAAAGGGGGGGTTGCGTACCATCTCTGGCAGTATCGGCAAAAAAGATAAAGAGAACTACCAGCTTAAGACGCCTGTCTCTACCATCGGTATACGAGGTACTCACTATGGGGTGCGGTTGTGTGCGGGGGATTGTATGGCTCCGCAGGGTGGCTTATTGCCCGATGGTCTCTATGGTGGTGTGGTAGATGGTGCCATTAGCGTGAACAATCAGAGTGGAGAAGGGATTATTGGCAATGATCAGTACTTTCATGTGGCGACAGTGGATACACCGCTACAATCCCTTTTAGGCCCGCCTGGTATTGTATTTGATCCTGCTGTTAATGGCTTACAAGATGCAGATGGTGAGCCTGGATCAGGAGATGAACCTCCATCACCAGGGGATGAACCTCCACCACCAGGGGATGAACCTCCACCACCAGGGGATGAACCTCCACCACCAGGGGATGAACCTCCACCACCAGGGGATGAACCTCCACCACCAGGGGGTGAGCCTCCACCAACAGATACTCCTCCCGCTGATGGTGTTGCTTTTCCTCCGCCAGATGATTCCCTGTTGATGAATGCGGGTACAACACTGGATAATCCAACAGCAGTTATAGAGGCTCCCCCAACGGATCTGAATACAGGGACGGGTGGTGCAGTGGGTACTGAAAAAAATGATACAGCTGCTACTGGGGCATCAGATGTTGTAGCTACAGAACCCCCACCTCCACCCGCTTTTGGTCCTTTAGGCCCAGGGGAGGGGCCAGCTCCACTATGGTCAGCTGCAGTTATAGCTGCCGAGCATGATACGCATGGGGCTGAGGCGCATATTGCTGCACAAAAAGGCACGTCTGAGTCTGAGCTGTACATTGATTCAAACAACAATGTAGTGCGCACTCTGCATACCGGAGCACCTGATTGTTATCCTTGTGGGCTTGATAAAGGCACAGCAACGTTGACCAACGATACGATGCCTGCGGGTGGTTTTACTATGCTGAAACCGGGTGAACAGGTTTTCTGGGGGCGCTGGCAAGGTGGTTGGCAAGGGATCGATAGTACGGGTACCGGTACTGGTATGGGCAGCTGGCACTTTATGTATAGCTCCAATGTCACCAGCATGACTGATCTGAATAATCTTCAGACCAATAATGTGGTGGCTCATTTCTCCCAGTGGTCTTCTGGTGATGGAACAGTGCCGACAGATGCAGTTGGAAATATAGGATATTATGCTGCCCCCCCCAGTATGGATGTTAACTTTGGAACACGAGAGATCACCAACTATCAGGTGGGGATCGGTATTTATGCTACTGGGCGCTACTTCTCAGGCACACAAATAGCTCCTGTGATCTTTGCTGGGCCAGCGACTGACATTGCGTTGGATGTTAGTTGTTCTGGCTGTGCAGTAACTACTGGCTCAGGTAATAGCGCTATTCTCTTTGTCGGCACGGATGCATCACATGCAATTAACAGCGTTGAGATGCATACAGATGACTTTGCAGATACTGCGATGGGTACAGCGCTCTTAACAAGGTCGCCTCCGCCTCCACCATAGAGTTCAAGCCTGACTTAATGCCGGTAACAGATATTGCGTACGCATAAGGGCATCCGTACAGTCATTAGCCTGCTGCTGACAGCCCTGTTTATTCTGTCAGCGGCAGATCAGTTGACACTACCCCTGCTGTCCCGCATGGAAAACCTCCTCTACGATGCGCGTCTGCGCGCCACCATGATCGGTGGCGTGGATGAGCGCGTTGTGATTGTCGATATCGATGAGCGCAGCCTCACGGTTGAAGGCCACTGGCCCTGGGGGAGGGATAAGCTGGCGCGCCTAGTCGATACCCTGTTTGATCGTTACTACATCAGTCTGCTCGGCTTTGATATGGTGTTTGCCGAGTATGATGACCGCTCTGGTCTGAAGGCCCTGGAAGAGCTGGCGCAGGGGCCGCTGGCGAGCAACCAGGCCTATCTCTCTGAACTCGAAAGGCTGCGCCCGCAGCTGCAATATGATCACCTCTTTGCCGACAGCCTGCGTGAGCGGGATGTGGTGCTGGGCTATGTACACAGCAACGATGCCCGCATTGGCACGCTCCCTTCCCCCATAATGCAGTTAAGTGAGGCAGACCAGCGGATTCAGTTTGTCTCCTTTACGGGTTACAACTCCAATCTCATTGAGTTGCAGGAGGCGGCCTATGCCGCTGGTTATTTCAGCAACCCGTTGGTGAGTGAGGATGGTGTCTTTCGTCGGGTGCCGATGGTCTTGCGGCATGAAGACAAGCTGTATGAGTCTCTCTCTCTGGCTGTAGTAAGAGGATTGTTTGGCCAACCGCCATTGGAGTTAGAGGTTGTTGATTCAGGATTCGGCAAGGTAGGGCTGGAGTGGCTGCGAGTGGGTGACCTGCGCATTCCGGTTGATGATCAGGGTGCGGCCCTGGTGCCCTATCGAGGTGACTCCGGTAGTTTTCGCTATGTTTCGGCTACAGATGTGCTGAATGGCAAGGTGCCGCTGGAGGTGCTGGATGGCGTGATAGCACTGCTGGGAACCTCTGCGCCGGGGTTGCTGGATCTGCGCGCCACGCCTGTCGGCAGTGCATATAACGGGGTGGAGATTCATGCCAATCTGATATCCGGCATGCTGGATAAGCGCATCATGCACCATCCAGGATATACACAGGCGGCTGAGATGCTGGCTCTGCTGATTGTGGGGCTGGTGCTAAGCCTCTCTTTGCCCTTGTTGTCTCCACTCTGGACCACGCTGCTGAGCCTGATGATGCTGGCCTGTGTTGTTGCAGTCAATCTCTACTTTTGGAATAAGGGACTGCATATCCACCTGGCGTCACAGGTCTTCCTCACGTTGATGCTGATCCTTTTTCACAATGCCTATGGCTATTTTGTTGAGGCGCATGGCAAACAGCGGCTTGGTCGGGTGTTCGGGCAATATGTGCCGCCGGAAATTGTCTCTGAGATGAGTGAGGAGAAGAGTGATTTTGGCGTGAGGGGTGAGAGCCGCGAGATGACTGTGCTCTTTTCAGATGTGGTCAGTTTTACCTCCATGTCGGAGAAGCTGGAGCCTGATGAGCTGACCCGACTGATGAACGCCTACTTTACCCACATGACCGAGGTGATTCAGCACCATCGCGGCACAATAGATAAGTACATAGGTGATGCCATTATGGCCTTTTGGGGTGCGCCGCTTTCGGACACCCTGCATCCACAGCATGCAGTTGTTGCGGCGCTGGAGATGGTGGCCCGCATGGACCGGGTCAGAGAGGAGTTTGTCGCCCGTGGCTGGCCGCCGCTGCGCAATGGCGTTGGCATCAATACTGGCCTGATGAATGTCGGCAATATGGGCTCGGAGTTTCGCATGGCCTACACCGTGCTGGGTGATGCGGTAAACCTGGGGGCGCGGCTGGAGGGGCAGACCCGCATCTATGGGGTCGATATTGTGGTTAGTGAGTTTACCCAGGCGGCGACTACTGGAATTATCTACAGGGAGTTGGATCGGGTGCAGGTGAAGGGCAAGGAGCAGAAGGTCACCATCTATGAGCCGGTTGGGCTGGAAGGTGAGGTGCCCGCATCGGAGTTGGAGCATATGGAACGGTATCAGGAAGCGCTGGCGGCCTACCAGGCGGGTGAGTGGCGGCGGGCTGAGAAACTGTTTGCGGTATTGCGCGAGCTTGAGCCAGAGCGGAAGGTGCATCAACTCTATGCTGAGCGATTGGCGCGCTGGCTGGTTCCCACTACTAAAGCAACGACTGAAGCCTAATGCTAATCAGCTGACCATCTGGTTTCGCCCCTGGCTCTTTGCCAGGTAGAGATTTTCATCTGCCGCAGCAATCAGCTCTTCTGGCGAGCTGAACTCCTTTTTATCTGTCATAGCTGCAACACCGAGGCTTATGGTGATGTGACTGGCTATTTCAGAATAGGCGTGTGGGATTCTCAAGTCGGCGATGTGATGGCAAAGTTTTTGACCGATAACAGCAGCACCATCGGTGTCTGTTTCAGGGAGGACGCAGATGAACTCTTCACCACCATAGCGGGCGCAGAGATCTGTAGCACGGGTGTTGGCTGAAGCCAGTGCGTCTGCAACCTGCTTGAGGCACTCATCGCCAGCGGCATGACCGTAGTTATCATTGAAGGGTTTGAAGCAGTCGATATCGATCATGATGATGGAGAGCGGCAAACCTTTGCGAAATGAACGATCCCATTCATGAGTAATAAATTCATTCAACTGCCGACGGTTTGGCAGTCCGGTCAGTTCGTCTATGCAAGACATGGCCTTGTAGTAATCGCGCAGGATCTTGAGCTCAATGTGATTTTGCACGCGTAGCTTAACGAGCCTTGGATTAAATGGCTTTTTGATAAAGTCTATTGCACCCAGTTCCAGGCAGGCACTCTCATACACCCCCTCGTTCATGGCCGTGATAATAATGATGGGGATCTCTTTGGTGCTGGGGTGGTTCTGTAAGGTGCCAAAAATCTTATACGCATCAAGATCAGGCGATTCAATATCAAGCAATATGAGGTCAGGTGCTTTATTGAGGGCACATTCCAACGCATCAGTGTAATTCCTCGCGACAGAGACCTGATGTTCGTCGTGCAGTACATTGCCTAAAAGCCTGATATTGACTGGAGAGTCATCGATGATCAACACACGGCTTTGTTTAATATCAATAGTATCCATCAAGCAGATCCGACCAATAACTCTTTTAATACTAGTTTAACTATTGCGTGAAAGCAGTGTGGCGTAATGTCGCAGAAGAATTGCCTTCGTTTCTCTGGAAGCTTGTGAGCTTCTGTAGGTGAGTTGCAGCTTATCTGCTAGAGATTATTTGCTTCCTCCGATTGTTGCAAAAAGCTGAATATCCTAAATACACACATATAATGTTGTTTTTTAAGATAATAAGCATGATCTCCAGAAATACGGCTAAAAAATTGCATTATGTATATCCAGTATGCTTGAATCGTCGTCCACCATCTAAATTTATGCGCCAGCTGGGTCAATCCGTTACGCGGTCTCAAGAGATTTCATATCAGGAGAATGGAGGATGAAGGGTCAACAAGCAGAGATGTGCAAGGGCATTGGATATCGCATGCTAAATAGCGCATTGGCTATCCTGTTATTGTGTTTGAGTTACGCTGTCAGCGCTGAAAACCTGATTGATATCTACCAGCTTGCGGTAGAAAACGATCCTACCTATAAGATGGGCTTCCATCAGAAAAATGCATCCTCAGAGGTTTACAAGCAGGCTCGCGCCTTGTTGCTGCCCACGATTGACCTGGAGTTCAGTGAAACCGAGACGACTCAGACGATTAATAGTTCGGATAATGCTGTTTTTGGTTCGGGCTCAACTGATTTTCCCACCTCCGAACAGACCATCACCATCAATCAATCGATCTACAGTTATGCCAATTGGGCTCGCTTTTCACAAGCGAAGTCTGAGGTAAAACGGGCTGCATCAGAGTTGGAGGATGTTCGGCAGGATCTGTTGTTGCGGGTGGCGGAGAGCTATTTCGATGTATTGATGCAGCAGGAAAATCAGGAGTATATGCTTGCTGAGAAGAGCGCGATTAAAGAGCATTACGATCTGGTGCGGGTCAAGCATAAAGATGGCCTGGCCCGTATTACCGATCTGGCAGAGGCGGAGTCCCGCTATATGCAGGCGGTAGCCGACGAGATAGAGAGCCGCAATGATCTGGATGACAGTATGCGGGGCATTAAAGAGATTAGTGGCCAGATGCCCAGCGAGCTGCAGAAGCTTTCGAATCAACTTAGGATGTCCAGCCCGCAACCTGATGATTTTAATGAATGGGTGCAACTCTCTTATGAGCAACATCCCCGCATCAATATGCTGCGGCATGCGATAGAGGCGGCCAGGCATGAGGTGCGGCGTCAAAAGGGCGGGCACTATCCAACCCTGGATCTGACTTTTCGACGTAACCAGCGTGAAACAAAAGGCTCCCTGTTTGGGGGTGGTAGTGATGTAGAGACCGAAGATCTCATGTTTCAGCTGAATGTGCCTATTTTTGCCGGGGGTGCGGTCTCTTCCAAAGCCAGGGAAGCGGCGGAGCTGCACAATAAGTCAAAGGAGGAGCTGACGCTAGAGATGCGGGCGTTGGAGCGTGAGACGATGGCGGCTTACCACGGGGTCGTTGGCGCCATTGCCCGGGCTGAGGCGCTGCAAAAATCAGTGCAGGCCCAGGAGCTGGCCGTGCATGCAAAAAAGACGGCCTATGAGGCTGGCCTGGCGACTACGCTTGCGGTGCTGGATTCGGAGAGAGATCTCTATCTTGCGCGCCGGGATAGCGCCCAAGCCCGTTATGATTACCTTATCGATACCCTCAAGCTGAAGCGCGCCGTGGGCGCATTGAGTGAGGCGGATCTCACCTCAATCAACGAGCTGCTGGGTGATGTTCCCGCTGGAGGGGGCGACTCGGAGCTTAATGCCCTCAGTGATCCCTCATTGCGCCGTGATGGTGAACTGCAGCCCTCCGAGGCCATGGTGTCTGCCAATCCATAATGCATTGATGTCGTATGCATCACTCCTGCAGGAAGCAGTAGCGAATCTGAATGAACCTTATGGCGCCGAGTACTCCTTTAAGCTGAAAAAGGGCGCGTTGCTGCAAAATCGTTTTTTGCTGACGCTGCATATCAGTGCTTTTGGCCGTCATCCGCAGAAAGCGCTTCAGCGTTTCGTCACCCCCTTCAATATGCCGGACGCCTTCCTGGCTGCGTGGGCCGAGCCATTGAGTCGTGCAAACATTGTTCATTTTGGCTATGAGCGGGATGGTCAGAGTGAGCTGCTAAAACTCTATTTTGAATTTGCTGCGGATGCTGTCGCCGCAGCTGACAGCGGTACGGCCGCTGATGAGGCTATACTGGTTCATGTCGCCTATAAGTGGGATCCGCATAACCCTGCAAAGAGGGCCGTTGCCAATTACCACTTCCAGCCCGGACTGGATCGTACAAAGATTGCTGAACGGGTCGCAACACTGTTTGAGCACAGAGAGCAGGCGCCATTGCAGTTTACCCGGCAATTGATCGCAAAGAGCGCCAACTCTATTCCAGAGGATGAAATGCTGATGCTAGAGGTATCAGAAGAGGGAAACTCCAGGCATTCGTTTGATCTAAAACTTTATGACGCGGAGTGGACATTGGCATCCATAGCGCCGGAGCTGATGAAGCTGTTTGACTATTTTCAAGTGTCGCGTGAATTGCTGGGTTCGCTGATCGAGGAGCATTCCCGTAAGATACTGGGCCATCTGTCTGGTGGAATTGGCCGCGATAACAGGGAGTTCATTACCCTCTATTTCGGTGTGGAGGAGCGCTGATGGCCGGAGGAGTGGATATGAATCATGCACAGCAGCAGGAGTTGAGTGAGTCGGATGATCCTGCTATCGATTTCTGCCTGTGGCCATATACAGCACCCTCGCCACCGGCTGCAAAGCTGCGTTCAATCAATCTACTCAATCACTCTTTTGAAGTGGCTGGTGCTGATAATCGGCTGTCTGAAGTAACCCAGGCTATTCGGCGTGGGTTTGGACCCTTCAATACGGTTTGGGGCGTCAAGAAGCGAGGGGATGAGCTGAGCTGGGAGTACTATTTCTATGACTATGACCGGCTTGATCGCACCTCATCCATTAGCCGCTTATTGCAGGTGACACGCCCCTATTTTGACTGCCCCCTGGCTGCACATGAAGATCGTCCCTATTTCATGTTTTCGGTGGATCTTGATGATGCGCTGGTCAAACGAGATCGCCAGCTCAATGAGTTCAATATCTATATCGGCAATGTGGGCAGTGATGTTTCATCGGGAATCTGCTATTCGCAGGGTGAGGCGGGCCTCCGTATGGATAATCTCTACTATTTTTTCGATGCCAAACGGCAATGGGATGACATCGTTGGAAAGGTCGCCTGTTCCGCCCATCTTGATCTTCCTGGGTTGCAGATTGAGCAGATTCTTTGGCCGGAACTGGTTGATTGCCAAACCATTGTTGTGGCCAATAAAAAACTCTGCGAGGGGGTCTATTTCTCCCGGATCACGGTGGATCAACTGCTGCTTTTTATGCAGCGCCTGGCCTATCCGGCGGATCTGGTTCTGTTCATTAAGCAAAACCGAAACCGGCTGGACCACATGCTCTACGATGTGGGCATTGATTATGTAATGGATAACGGCAATATCGTACCGGTTAAGAGTGCCTACTATGGTGTCTTCTAACTGCCAGAAACGGGAGTCAATGCTATATCCTCATAGTGATTATGTCTCCGTGACCCTGGAGTTCCGCTGTAATCTGCGTTGCGTGCACTGCATGATTGAAGGGGCGAAGGATCACCTGAAACCGCAGACGCTGGAGCAGTATCAAGCCGTATTGGAGGAGAACCGGCGTGATAAGCACTGGAAAGGGATTATTCTTACCGGTGCTGAGATTACGCTACGCAAGGATCTACCACAGCTGGTTGAGATGGCGCGTGAGTCCTGTTTTGAGCGGATTCGGATTCAGACCCATGGCATGCGACTTGAGAGCCCGGACTACTGTGAGCGCCTGGTCGATGCGGGCGTCAATGAGTTCTTCGTTAGCGTGGCGGGCGCAGACAGTGAATCCCATGATGCCATTACAGAGATACCGGGCGCCTATGAGAAGATGATGAAGGGGCTGGATTACCTGGAACGCTATCCGCATCTGTCGATCATTACAAATACCGTGGTTACAAAGCTCAGTTACTCCCTGTTGCCTGATATTGTCACAGCCATGCAGCATCTAACCAATCTGGTGCAGATGGAGTTCTGGGTCTACTGGCCCATGAATGAGAATGATGAAAAGGATTTGATTGCCCCGCATAGCGCCATTCTTCCTTACCTCAAGCGCGCCATAGCTATGAGTCATGAGCGGGGTCTGAGGGTTGAGGTGAAAAATTTCCCGCAGTGCATGCTGGGTGAGGATGGAGAGGTTTTGTTGAATGATCAGCCACTGCTCTATATTGATGATGCCTTCTGGCCAGACTTCATGCGCAATGGTTTTGAGCAGTGTCTCTATCGTGGCCAATGTTCATCAGAACAGTGCCTGGGATTAAATACAGCCTACATCAAAAAGTTCGGCTGGGAGCGTGAACTGCTGGAGCCGATAAACTAAATGTCTGGAGAACGCTATATCATCGCGGTTGCCGCCCCTGTAGGCGGTGGTAAAACTACCTTGGTCAATGGGCTTGCCAATGCGCTTGATGATGCCTGCCAGCTTTATTTTGATCACTATGAACAGCTGACTGAGCTGCCGGTTGATGCGGTCAGTGAGGATGATATCTTTGCCAGCTATCGCCTGCCGCGTCTGGCTGATGACCTTAACAAACTGAAACAAGGGCTTTCGATTGTGGATCCTGTTAGTGGTGAGGAGATAGGTCCGGCCAGGTATGTCATTCTGGAGCTGCCATTGGGTAGGCAATTGCAGGATACGGCCGCGTTGCTTGATCTGCTGATCTGGATAGATACACCTCTGGATGCGGCGTTGGCCCGAAAGATCAAAGACTTTACCCTGGATGTGCAGGGTTCCTCACATAAGGGTGAATCTGCTGCCTTTGTCAGCTGGTTGTCAGATTATCTGGAGAGTTATCTGTCAGGTACTCGCTTGCTGCTTGAAACTCAGCAGCAACTGGTTGCGCCTGATGCGGACCTCAGGCTGGATGGCCTGGAGCAACCGAACAGCATATTGCAAAAATCACTCATTGCAATACAGGAGCGATTTGTATCATGAGTACCGTTATGCAAGCGACTGATGAGGTCGCTTATCTCTGTGTAGATCGATATCTCCAGACATTGAATCAGGGCGTGGCTCTGCAATCGGCCTTTGATTATCGACTGATAGATGCGCTGCTGGATCAGAAGCAACTGTCGTTTACCGCACTGCTGGATATTTTTCCAGGTGATGCAGGGGCGCTTGAATTTCTGTTGGATATGCTCAGGCAGGGTGAGGTGGTTGATATGGATGATGCAGGTTGCTGCTTAACCTGTGAGTTTGTACAGTCGCTAAAGTATCGTGATCTGCTGGAGGCCAAGCTGGCCTTTGCCAATATGGTGGCCAGTGATTTTGCAGACCATTTTTCTCTTCTGTTAACCAATCCGGCTGAGTTTTTTCAACAGTCGCGCCTGTTTGAGCTGTTTGACTATGGTCGTGCGTATGAGAAAACTGAGGCAAATTACAAGCACACCAAATGTTGGATGGATATCACCTCTGCGTTAACGCGTTATGAGTCGCAGGCCTGCCTGAAACATTATGATTTCTCCCGGCATCGTGAGATGTTGGATGTTGGTGGCAACAGTGGTGAATTTGTTATGCAGCTCTGTCGTTGCCATCCGCAGCTGCGTGCGACCGTGCTGGATCTTCCGGTTGTCTGTGAGGTTGGTAGAGCGCATGTGGGAGATCAACCGGAGGCAGGGCGTATCCGCTTTATGGAGGTAGGGCCGGGTTTGCCGTCTGAGCAGTATGATTTGGTCAGTTTTAAATCCATGCTGCATGATTGGCCGGATGAGCGGGTTGCAGATTTTATTACGCGAGCTTTTAAGGCATTAAAACCGGGCGGGACGCTGCTGATCTATGAGCGGGGCTCATTTGATCCGCAACGCAGTGATATGGGCTATGGGAACCTGCCATTATTGCTTTTTTTTCGTTCCTATAGGGGGGCAGGCCTGTACCGGAAGATTCTCCACCAGCTTGGCATGGTAGATGTTCACGAGGTCTCTCTGCAGCTGGAGATGCCTTTTATGTTGCTCACGGCGCAAAAACCTGGCTAAACCGCTGTTTTCGTTTGCGCCATATTGCGCCGGCATTATAGGATGTACCAATAGTCGGCTGACAAAATGAACTCCATGCTCGGAACTGCTTTGATTGTGACAAGGGTTTTGTTCAGTGCTTGCGTGTCGAACGAAGTTTGAATATGAAATAATTTGAAGGAGGTATGTAGTGGCTACACAGGCATTAATTTATGAACAAGCGGTACCCGTCAATCAAGAAAAGCATCGTGATTGGTCGGTAAAGGCAGGCGCGGATTACAGCTTTGCCAGCGGTGTTAATTCCGTACCCGTGTTGGCTGTGGAGATCCAAAATGCGGCGGCAGAGTATCCTGTTGTCTTTGCGGGTGGCGAAGAGGCCATGATGCCTGCGGTGGTGATGGGGGTTCGTGACAAAGAGAATCTCTATCTGCAAAAGGATGGTGCCTGGCAGGCAAAATATATTCCTGCCTTTATCAGGCGTTACCCTTTCGTCTTTTCAAGCTCGGATGAAGGCAGCAGTTTTACGCTCTGCATCGATGAGGAGTTTTCCGGCTGTAACCAAGAGGGAAAAGGGGAGCGACTGTTTGATGCGGATGGTGAGCAGACCCAGTATCTCTCCGGCGTTTTGGAGTTTTTGAAAGAGTATCAGATCCAGTATCAGCGTACCCGAGCCTTCTGTGACAAGCTACGTGAACTTGAGCTGTTGGAGCCGATGGAGGCGAAATTCACCACGCCGGGTGGTGAAGCAGGAGCGCTTGGCGGTTTTATGGCGATCAATCGTGAGAAGCTCAAGGCGCTTAGCGGTGATCGGCTGGCTGAGCTGGCCAAGAACGATGCCCTTGAATTGATCTACATTCACCTGCAATCGATGAGGAATTTTAGTGTCATGTTGGAGAAAGCATCGGTGGCTGAAAGCGCATCTGCAGAGCTGCCAGGAGAGGATGTGTCAAAACACTAAACCTGGAGCCTAGAGCAAATAAAAGCCCCGCCCTGCATTGAGTTGCACGGCGGGGCTTTTTTCTGAATAAGAATCCTTTTTGCCGGATAAAAGTCCCCTAATCCTTGTTTGGATGACTGGGGAGCCATGGTATTATATAAGGTCAGCAGTAGTGTCTTTTATTCCATGCTGAGCTATGAGGATTGGGCGATGGTACTGCATGCGTAGCTGGTCAGAGTTACGCAATGTGACGGGGCCTAAGCAGCAATTCTCTAGTAGATGCAGCCACATAGAAGCATGCATGGAATGAATGTGCCAATCTGGTTGGCGCAGAGTGAGTCATTAGGAGAGCATCATGGCGTACCCGTTTAGTTCCCGTAATAGGGAGGGTTTCAGTTGGGGGGATCGTGCACGGTCCATCGGGAAACATCTGTTAGGGCGGCAAGCTTTCCCAGGAAAGGCCAAGAAGTCCCTGCTCCGATCCGCCGTGGCTGCCAAGCCCCGCGCCAATAAATTCCTCTTCGAATACCTCGAGCCCCGCCTTCTCCTGAGTGCTGACCCGCTCACCTATACTGCCGCCGCTGCCAATGTCGACCTTGCTCTCCAGTTGGTCGATGACAATGGCACTCAATTGCTGCAGATTCTTGAGGATGACACCCTTGTTGCTGAACAGATACTGGATGACACCAGCGATGTTCAAGTTACCTGTACTGCAGGTGATAACCGTTTTGAATTTGATGACAGCCTGCTGGATCTTGAAAGTGAACTGCTGATCACCTTCGATGGCGGTAGTGGCACTGACACTGTTGCTGGTTTTAACGGCGACAACCAGTGGATTCTGACTGAGCCTGGTGGTGGTAGTGTGGGCAGTTGCACCTTCTCCAGCGTTGAGACGCTGGAGGGTGGCACGGAAACAGATTCGCTGACCCTTGAAAGTGATGATACTTGGACCATTGCCAGCCCCGGCAATGGCAGTGTGCTGGGTTTTAGCTTCAGCGGCATGGAAGACCTTACCGGTGGCAACGGCTCTGCACTGGACTACAGCAGTTATGGCGGTGCAGTAACCGTTAATCTTGATACCGGTGTCGCCACAGGTTTTGATTCGATCAGTGGCTTCAATGAGGTAACGGGCTCACAGTTTGGTGACACCCTGACTGCGGCTGTGCAGGGTAGCATCTTGGATGGTGGTGCAGGAGCTGATGTCATTACCGGCGGCGATGGCGATGATGTCATTACCGGTGGATTGGGACTGGACACCATCGATGGTGGTGATGGTGAAGATACCCTGCTTGAGACCCGTAATGCTAATTTCACGCTTACCGATGCTGAGTTGACCATTGGTGGTGAAGTGGATGGCTCCGTCGGAGGCATTGAACTGTACGTTCTGACGGGTGGTGCTGATGCCAATATCATGGATGCCTCTGGCTACTCTGGAGCTGTCACCATGTCGGGTGAGGGCGGTGCTGATATCCTTGTTGGCGGTAGCGGCGAAGATACCCTCTCTGGAGGCGAAGGGGATGACACGCTTAGCGGTAATGCCGGTAGTGATATCCTCGATGGTGGTGCGGGCTCCGATACGTTGCTGGAGAGCCGTGACGCCAGCTTTACCCTCACCAATACCAGCCTGACTGACGGTACGGATGCCGATATCCTGACGGCTATCGAAAATGCCAATCTCACCGGTGGGGATGGTGAAAATATTTTTGATATCTCTGCTTTCACTGGGCTGAATGTAGATGTTCTTCTTGATTCCCTGGGCGTATCAAATGTTGCTGGGGATGACCTGCGCATCACCCTGATCGATGGAACGCAGATTGATCTCAATCTGGATGGGGTGCTGACGGTTCAGGATCTTCTTAATGCCATCAATGCAGCCCATGCCAATCTGTTGGCAGAAGTGACAGAGGATGGCTGGGCTCTTTCGGTATATGACAGCACTGATCTAGCATCGACAATAAATGTGCTCACCATCGAATCGCTTAACGGTTCTAATGCGGCTGAAATATTGGGGCTGACCAGTGAGGGAATCGAAGGTTACCTGATTGGAGACCCCATTTATGCAGGAACTGTCACCATTGCAGGTGGCGATAACACTGATACCCTGGTGGGAGCCAACCAGGATAGTAGTTGGACGCTTTCAGCGGTGGGTGTCGGCTCAGTCAACCAGACCAGCTTTATCAGCATTGAAAATCTGTTGGGTGGTTCGGCAGAAGATACCCTCTCTGCTACGGGTGCCGTAAGTTGGGCCCTGTCCAGTCTCTATGCCGGCACCGTGTTGGGTGTCACCTTCAGTGAGATGGAGAATCTATCGGGAGATGCAGGTTCCACGCTGGATTACTCCGCCTATGGTGAAGGCGTTGATGTGGATCTGGCTGAAGGGGATGCCACTGGCTTCACCACTATTAGTGGGTTCCAATCAGTCACCGGTAGTGATTTTGATGATGTCATCTTTGGTGATGATAGTGCCAATACCCTATTGGGTGGTGCTGGTGATGATCTATTAAGCGGCAGATTGGGTTCGGACTCTCTGGATGGTGGGGGCGATAGTGATGCCCTGTTCGAAACCTTTGATGTGCACACGGTTACCCTGACACCAATGTCGTTAGCAATTGATTTCACTGGCGATGGTTTGGTTGATGAAACAGATACTCTTCTTAGTATTGAGTCAGCTACGCTTTTTGGTGGCGATAGTGATAATACGATTGATGCCACCACATTTACTGGTGATGTGGTCCTCGATGGTGGTGCCGGTGACGATACCCTGACGGGTAGCAACACGGGTGATGATCTGCTGAGTGGTGGTACGGGCGTCGATACCATTGATGGCGGTGGTGGCACTGACACCCTTATCGAATGGCATGATGCAGACTTTGTGCTTGCAGGTACCACAGCTGCGGCTTCCCTACAGATTGGCAGTGATCTTGATGACACGCTGCTCAATATTGAGCAGGTTGAGCTGATTGGTGGCGAGAGCGCCAATAGCATCGATGCCTCCGGCTTTGCCGGCGATGTCAAAATTGATGGTGAGGCGGGTGACGATATCATCCGTGGCGGTGGTGGCGATGATGTACTGAGTGGCGGCACAGGCGCCGACATTATTGATGGTGGCCCCCTCGGTTACGATGTGGTGATAGAGGTTGGTAACAGCCGTTTCATCCTGGATGGCGATACTGCCAATGCCACACTTGATATGGGTGATGGCACCAATGAAGTGCAGAGCATCGCCCTGGCGGGTGTGACCGCCGGTACCTTCACGCTTGAATTTGACGGTGAGATCACCGATGCGCTGGCCTTTGATGCAGAGGCGCAACAGGTCAGTCTGGCGCTTCGCAGTCTGAGCACCATAGGTGACGGCAATGTAAATGTTGCCAATACCGCTGATGGCTGGGCGGTAACCTTTATTGGCAACCTTGCGGGTAAGGATGTTTCAGCGCTGGTTGTTGATAGCAGCGGCCTGAGTGGCACCTCTCCTTCGGCCTCCGTGACCAACACACGAAACGAAGAGCAGATTATTGAACTTGCCGATGTTACCGGCGGAACCTTTACGCTTGAATTTGATGGCGATACCACGGATGCCCTGGCCTTTGATGCCACTGCTGCAGAGGTGAATACTGCACTAAGTGATCTTGCAGGTATTGATAGTGGTGATGTGGATGTAGTTGAGACCGGTAACGGCTGGTTTGTCACATTCCTCGGTAATCTTTCTGGTAGTGATGTTTCTGAGCTGGTGATTGATGGCGCCAACCTGCTGGGTGATACAGCCACCGCTTCTATTGCCACAAGAACAGCAGGCGCCAGCAACACTGCGGGAACCACCTTGATCGATACCCTGATTGGTATTGACGAGGCCCAGCTTAGTGCGCTGGATGGGAATAACCTGATGGATGCCAGCGCCTATAGCGGCAAGGTTATTATGTCTGGCGGTGGTGGTGCAGATATCCTGATGGGTGGCAGCAGTGCCGACCTTCTGCTGGGTGATGATGGTGATGATCTTATTGAAGGTGGTGCGGGCAGTGATTTTCTGATTGGTGGAGAAGGGTTCGATACACTCTTTGCCAGTCACGATGAAGACATGACCTTGGTGAGCGGTAGCCTCACGATTGGTGCAGTAGAGACAGATACCCTGGATGGTTTTGAGTCGGCAGTTCTAACAGGCGGAGGCAGCGCCAATACCATTGATGCAAGCGGATTCAGTGTCGGTGTGCTAACGGCTGCTACCGAGCTGGCCCGGTTGAACAGCGCTTTTGAGCCGGTTGAAGACGCTGACCTACAGATTCAGATTGACTTCACCAATAACGGTAGCAGTGAGAGCGCCACGGCCGATATTGACCTAAGTGATGCGGTCACCTTGCAGAACGTGTTTGATGCTATCAGCGAGGCCCATGAGTGTCTCTTTGCCGAGCTAAACGCCTCTGAAGATGGCATCTCAATCAAGGATGCGGGTGTTAGTGATTGCACCTTGGATGCGGTAACCATCATCGCCCAAAATGGTTCAAGCGTGGCGGCTGCTCTGGGTATTGAGGGCACTGGGATAAACGGCCTGGAAGGGTCAGCGCTTACGGCGGGAAGCGTCACGCTTGATGGCGGTGGTGGAGGTGACATCCTGGTCGGAACGGCCGGTAATGATTTCTTCATTGGCGGCAGTGGGGTGGATGACATCACCGGTGGTGCAGGTGTCGATACCCTGGCCGAAACCCGTGATGCCGACATGACCCTGACGGACGGCACCTTGACAGTGGGTAGTGAGGGTGTTGATACATTCAGTGGTATTGAGCAGGCTACCTTGACAGGTGGTGCTGGAGTCAATGTGCTGGATGCCTCTGCCTTTACCCTGGGGCCTGTGACGCTGAATACAGGTGGCGGTACAGATACCCTCAGAGGCGGTTCGGATGATGACCGTTTCTATCTGGATGTTGATGGTCTTGTTGCGGGCACAGACAAGGTCACAATTAATGTGGGCGGTGGTAACGACAACGAGGTCTTCATACTCGGGGGCGACTCATCAATCACGCAGGCCGATCTGGAGTGGGTTAACTTTGAAGCGGCTGCCGGTGCAGCTACCTATACATTGGTACAGTACTACGGTGAATTTTCACTGGATGAAAATATCAATACCGGTGGCATGAATGTCTCCATCAAGGCACCCAGGATTGTTATTGATGGACGCTCTATTATCACGGATGCAGCAGGCTCAGCAGGTTCCATTACCATCAAGGGGCGTGATATCTCTATTGATGGAGGTGCCATTCTCTCAGCGGATGATACGGCCAACACAGGGGGTGATGGCAATATTGTTATTCAGGCATTGGATAACTCTAAATTCAAGAATGAACTGACCTTCACCGGTGTGTGGACTGGCATTTTGGCGGTTGCCGATACGCTCCTTGGAGGCATGTTCAATTTTGATTATATGCATGCTGAAGTAAACATTGGTGACGCTGAAATCACCGGTGGTAATGTAGTGATTAAAGCCACTGCAGAGAGCCAGCAGATTCTAAGGACAGAGGAGATTGAAAACGGCTTCCTAAAGAGCTTTTTGGAGTTTGGAAGCCCTGTTGCTGGCAAGGGCCTTTCACTGGGCGCTGGAGCGGGAATCGATGCACTGGTGAGCAAGATTGGCCTGCCGGATGTGGTGACCAATTTCAAAGTAGCCGTGAGCATCTCTAATGCAGAGGTTGTGATTGGCAGTGCTGCCGTTATCAACGCCAGCAATGTGCTCATTGATTCAAAAGCAGTGGGTAACGCCAGGGCCGCCTTTGGCACCAACCCCTATGCCGCAGTGGAAGATACACTCAAGACAAATCCAGTCTATGGCGCGATCTCCGCTGCGGGTTTTACGCCGGCTACCACCCTGGGTAAGACCTTTCTCTATAAGCCCAATACTCCGAAAACAGGCGCCATCTCCCTGGCGGTGGTTCATACAGATGCTGATGCCACGGTTGAGGGGACGATCACTACCACCAATGACGCAATTATTCGCGCCGCGAATAACCAGACGCTTAACTCCAGTGCGATAGCGCTCTTCCCTAAAGACAAAACGCCTGCCGCCGGTGCTGTGGCATTCAGTCTGGCCATTGGTAGTTCAACGGCGCATGTGCAGGATACAGCCCAACTCAATATTGGCAATAACCTGACTGTGCAGAGTAGCAGCACGGACGTTAATACGACCAGTGCAACCAGTAAGCAGGAAGATAATGGCATTGTGATTGCCATTGCGCTCAGTGGAGAGGTTACCGAGGCCAATGCTTACCTGGATGGCACAGTGGATGTGGGCGGTAACATAACGGTTAAGGCAACGCACAAAACAAGCCAGAGTAAACACAGTGTTTCGGCGGGTGCGGGAACAGGCTCTGCCTCCAAAGGGAGTGTTGCCAAAGATATTGAAGCTAAGTTTGGCAAAATACTTGATAACAAGAAGAAAGAGACCGTTGGGGATACGACGCTTGTCGACTCAATGAAGAAGTGGTTCAAGGAGAAAGTCCTTAAAAAGAAGAAGGAAGAGACCACTGAAAAAACAGGTGACAAGAGCAAGATCAACTTCGATTTTGGTGCTGGCTTAGCCGTTGCTGTAGATCTTAACTCAGCCACAGCCCGTATCGGTGATGGGGTCAATCTGGCGGATGTTGAGGCTGACGGTGGTATCACTGTCAGTTCAACGGTACAGGCGCGCCCCAAGGTGATTGCCTCTTCAAGTCTGACAGATAAGCGTGCCAATAAAGAGGAGGGTACCCAAGCAGGAAGCTTTGGTGGCTCGGTAGCCATTTCTGTAGGTATTCTGGTCAATGATGCGGATGCCTATATCAATGATCAGACCCAGGTCGATGCCGCAGGTGATATTACCGTTAAGGCTGAGGCCATCAATGAGATTGATCCCCTCAGTCTGTGGGGTGCCAATTTGGTCGCCCCATTCCTTGATATGGATGCGGATTACACCACCGACACCACAGGGACTCAGACGATCAAAGTGGGCGAAACCGTGGATGTGAAGTCCGGTTTCGGCGGTACTGGTACGGAAGGCAGCCGTTATGAATATATGGGCGATACCTTTGGTGTAGACCTTGAAGTCACTGATATGTCGGCCATCGATTTTACTGCAGAGGATAGCCTGGGGTTTGCTCTCTGGACGGATCTGGGGTCACCGGTAAAAGGCACCTCTGAGACCTTTATCAAAACCCTCTCTAGCTATATGGCGAGTAATCTTGGTCTCAACAAGATGGTTGATACCTGGACAGTTGCGACGGCGGGGGGGCAAAAACTTGCCCTGGCTGGAGCCGTGACCGTATCGGTGATGGATGCCCAGGCCGACGCCCGCATCAAGAGCGGCGCACTTATCAATCAGGATGTTGCCTTTCGCAGTGTGGCTCCGGATGCAAAGCAGAATGTGGTGGTTGAGGCGTTGAGCGTTAATCATTCGATTAATGTGGGTGGTAACTTCAAACTGCCTGGCATCGCTACTGGCGGTGGCACTGCAGCAAAGGATTTTATACCTCGTCCCACCGCGCCCGGTACGGGCATGCAGAGTGCTGACGGTGGTAGTGCAGCTGGTCTGGCCATTACCGTAGTGGACTCCATCAGCACCACCAAGGCAACGATTGAAGATGGCGTTGTGCTCTATGCCGACAGCCTGAAGGTGGATGCCGAGACCAAAACCCTGAATGTCACTATTGGCGCCTCTGGCAGCAGTGCCGGCAACATAGGTTTCAGTGGGGCTGGGGTGTTCAATATTGTGGACAATAACACCATTGCCCAGATCGACAATGGTGCGCAGGTTACGGTTGGTGCTGCTTCGGCGGACCCCGATGATGCCAGCGGTCCCACACTGCTTGTGAATGCCAAGGATACCGCCTATGTGATCACGATAGCGGGTGCTATCACTGTCTCTGAGCATGTGGGTATCGGCGCCACGGTGGGCGTGAATATCATCAGCCGTAATATTGAGGCCCTGGTGGGCAATCGTTACAGTGATAGCGATCCGGGTGCCCGTGGTTTCCTCACTGTGGGCGGTGATGCAACGGTGACCGCCGACAACGGTGGCTTCATCGGAACCTTTGCCATATCCGGTGCAGCAAGCTCCAGCAGCAAGGAGGCCCAGACCGAAAGTAAAACAGCCGCCAAACCCAACAGAGGAACCGGCGGCACCCAGGGATCTGATGGTAGCCAGAAGGGTGATGCAGATCTTAAGGCATGGCAGGGCCGCCACGGCGATTTGATGGCCGAGCTAAAGACAAAGCAGGGTGGTGGCAGCGGAACGGTTTCTGATGCTACTTCTGGTGGTGACTCTACCAGCAAGGCAAAGTCCGGTATCAATATCTCAGGCTCGGTGGCGGTAAATGTTGGCTTTGATAATGTGCGGGCCTATCTGCATGATACCGGCAATGTAACGGTTAACAACCTGAAGGTTCAGGCCACCGACGATGCTATCTATGGCTCTTTGGCTGGCGCGGTGGCTTTCACCAAGACCAAGGATAATAAGACGGCAGTGGGCATTGCCGGTGCCTTTGGCATCAATGTGCTAGATGGTACTACCGCTGCCTTTGCCGATGGGATGACTTCCATCACCGCCAGCAGTATCGATATCGATGCCACGCGTAATAACTGGATAGCCTCCTTGACCGCCGGCGTGGCTGCTGCCACCGGCAGTAAAGGCTATGCGTTGGCTGGCTCGGTTGCCGTGACCCGCGCTACCTACACCACTGAGGCAGCACTGCGTAACACCACCGGTACGGTCAATGGGGCGGTCTCGCTGCAGTCTGACGACAACAGCTACATCATCTACGTTGCCGGTGCTGGCGGTTTTGGCGGCAAGGTGGGGGCAGGTGCTGCCATTGCCTTCAGTGAGATTGAGAACAAGAGCTACGCCACGATGGAGAATGTCACGGCATTCACTCATACCGGCGACCTTGATGTTAACGCCTACTCTAATGCGCTTATTGTTGCTGTAACCGGTGCCGGTGGTGTTGCCACCGGTGGCGGTGGTAAGAGTGGGTATGGTGTTGCGGGTACCCTCTCTATCAACTTCATTGATATGGAGGTTGAGGCGAGCATACTCAATAGCACCACCCTGGCAGGTTCCAGTGGTGATGTGTCGGTGCGGGCTGAAGATAACTCTTTTCTGTTTGCCTTTGCGGGCAGCTTTGCCTATGGCAAGACGGCTGGCCTGGGTATTGCGATCTCTCTCAACTTTATGACCAATGAGATCACTGCCGGTATCGAGGGCAGTACGCTACGCACCAGTGGTTCAGTGTTAGTGAAGGCCCAGGAGCGTGCGGTGCTGGCTGGCATTGGCGTGGGCGGCGCGGGTGGCGGTAAGGCTGCTGCTGCGGGTGGTGTTGCGGTCAGCTACATGGAGAACAGTACTGATGCTCATATCTCCCTTGGCAGTGATGTCACCGTTGCGGGTTCCATCAAGGTACTGGCGGATGATCTTTCGGTCAGTGTCAATGTCGCGGGTGGTTTGGCGGGCGCCGGAAAGGCTGCTCTGGGCGCCAGTGTTGGTGTCAATCTGCTCTTTAGCACGGTCAATGCGCAAATTGACAACTCCATAGTGAACTCGACCGGTTCGATTGTCGATGTTCTGGCCTCAGGCCAGGAGATTATGGTCAGTGTTGCAGTTGGCGGTGCGGGCGCAGGCAAGTTTGCTGCGGGCGCCTCTGTTTCAGTCAGTGTGATTAAGAACACTATCAATGCCCGGGTAACCGATGGCTCTGATGTCGATGCCCAAGGTGCGATTACTGTAAATGCGGGCGACAGTACCACCGTCGTCTCCATCGCCGGTGCCGGTGCGGGTGCAGGTACCGCAGCCATCGGTGCTGCTGTATCCACGGTTGAAGTGGGTAACAGTGTCAAGGCCTATATCAGTGGGTCTGATGCTACCTCTTCCACCAGCACAGTGAGTGTCACAGCTGGTTTTGCAAAGCCTGATACCGCAGCTGATGTTGATGCGCTTGGGGTGGATACGGCCGATCTTGATCTGCCTGAACAGGCTGATCTTGGTGGACAGATTGTTAACATTGCGATTGCCGGTGCGGGTGCCGGTAAATTTGCCGGTGGTGCGGCAATCTCTCTGAACTGGCTGCACAACAATGTGCAGGCCTATATTGATACTGACTCCACGGTTATAGCTGAGGGAGATGTTCGGGTTGCTGCCAATGATGATGCGCTGATTACCAGTGTTGCCATTGGTGCTGCTGGTGCCGGTACCGGTGCTATGGGTGCTGCCATCTCCTACAACTACATCGGCGGTAGCCCAGGCGATCCAAGCCGTAATGTTGAGGAGAAACGTGATGACTCCTCCACCGGCATGGTGCTGGCCTATATCGATAACTCCGCTGTTACTTCCAATCTCGGCATGGTCAACGTGACGGCCGAGAGCAATGCAACGATTATAAATGTCACCGTTGGTGCTGCCGGTGCAGGCAAGGTGGCCATTGCCGGTTCCATCTCCATCAACTTCATGCGAAGCATCGTTGATGCCCACATCTCAGGTGGTTCCATCATTACCGCAGAGACGGGTGTAGGTGTTACGGGCACGGTTACCCCACTCATGTTCGTTGTGGCAGGTGCGGCTTCCGGTGCGGGCAATGCTGCAGCGGCCATTGCTGCCGCCACCAATGACATGCGCACCGATGTGAAGGCCTATATCGAAGGCACCGATACAAAGGCTACAACGGTTACGGTCAATAATGGCGATGTGACCGTCGCTGCGGAAGTGGCAAAGACCGACCTCTTCCCATCGATTGATATCCGCCAGGATGATGATGGTGATGACACCAACGACGCGGACCTGGATGCCCAGATCTGGACCTTTGCCGTTAGCGGCTCTGGTGCGGGTACTGCGGCAGGTGCGGGTTCGCTGGCGCTCAATTGGCTGCGTAACGGGGTTGATGCTCATATCGCTAATAATGCAGTGGTTACTGCAGATAGCGGAACGGTCGAGGTATCGGCTAAAGGCAGCGCAACCCTGAATGCTATAGCTGGTGCCGGAAGTGGTGCGGGCAGCGCTGCAGTTGGTGCCTCTATTGCCTACAACTACATCGGTGGCAATCCAGACAACCCGCTCGATAAGGCGACCTCCAATACCATTCGCGCCTATATCGATGATGCAACGGTGCATGCGGGCACCATCAAGGTGCTGGCAAACTCCGTGGGCACGATCAATAATCTGACGGTTGCTGGCTCCGGGGCGGGTACCTTTGCCGCAGGTGCGGCCCTCTCCATTAACTTTATTCATAGTTTGGTGGAGGCCTCCGTTAGTAACGGTGCGGATCTTGATGCCATTACAGCAACGAACCCGGCTGATGAGGCCGTCGGTAGCGTAACTGTCAAGGCCGTTGATACGCCTACAATCCGCAGCTTGGCATTGGGTGGAGCGGGTGCGGGTGCAGTGGCTGTTGGCGCTGGTGTCTCCTACAACTTTATTGGCGGCAGTGTGGCGGATCCTGGACGTACGGATACAGACAATGCCGGTAAAGTACTTGCCTTTATTGATAACTCCAATGTGGATTCAGTCAACGGTAAGGTTGATGTCATAGCGGATAGTACGCCGACCATTATCAATCTCACTATCGGTGGTGCCGGTGCCGGTACTGTTGCGGTAGGTGGCTCTCTCTCTATCAATTTCATCCGCACCATTGTCGATGCCGGTATCCTCGGTGGCAGTGATGGCGCGGGCGGTTCAGTGGTAAACGGCAAGACAGGGGTGAATGTCAACGCCACCGTTTCACCTATCATGATCATCATCGCTGGTGCGGGATCAGGTGCAGGTGCAGCAGCGGCTGCTGCGGCTGTTGCCACCAATGATATGAACAGCGTTATCCATGCACGCATTGAGGGGGCGAGTACGATTGTCAGCTCCGCCAATGGCGATGTGAATGTCACTGCTGGTATTGAAAGCGTCAGTCCGGTTGCCGCAGAACTTGATATCGATATTGATGGTGGTTTTGGTGTGGATCTGGATGCTCAGATCTGGGCTTTCGCTGTCAGCGGCTCGGGTGCAGGTGGCGTCAGTCTTGCTGGCTCTCTGGCGCTCAACTGGCTGCGTAATGATGTGGATGCCCATGTCTCCCGTGGTGCAACCATTAACGCCAATAGCGGATCAGCCAAGGTCTCCGCCGATGGGCGGGCCACCATTAATGCCATAGCCGGTGGTGGCAACGGCGCGGGCGCTGCTGCGATCGGTGCCTCTCTGGCCTATAACTACATCGGTGGAAATCCAAATGACCCGACCTCTACCGCAACCACCAATGTAATCAAGGCCTATCTGGACAGTGCGACAGTCAACGCCAACTCCGTGGATGTGTTGTCCACATCGAGTGGCACTATCAATACTCTGGTGGCCTCTGGAGGGGGAGCAGGTGCTTTCGTTGCAGGCGGCTCCTTCTCGTTGAACTTCATTCACTCTGATGTTCAGGCCTATATTAAAGCTGGGTCTGATGTTAATGCCGTGAATGATGTGACGGTCAAGGCGCTGGATACCCCAAGCATCCATAGTGCGGCCATACGTGGTTCCGGTGCGGGAGGGGTTAACCTTGGTGCGGCGCTCTCCTATAACTACATCGGCGGTAGCGTTGGTGATCCATTCCATGATGTCGAGGAAGACCGCAGTAGCACCAACGCCGGTAAGGTGTTGGCTTTTATCGACGATTCGGCAGTGGACTCTACCCAGGGCAAGGTCAGTGTCCTGGCTGAGAGTTATGCCAAGATCATCAATCTCACTATTGGCGGTGGCGGTGCTGGTGCGGCTTCCCTGGCAGGCTCTTTCTCCATCAACTTTCTGCGCACCATTGCCGATGCGTACATAACTGGTGGATCGGTGGTTAATGGTGAGTTGGGTGTGGATGTTAAGGCATCTGTTACCCCGCTGATGATTACTATCGCCGGCAGCGGCTCCGGTGCCGGTGGTGGCTCTGCGGCTGTCTCTGTGGCCACCAATGATATGCGTAGCGATGTGCATGCGAGGATTGAAGGTGCTGGCACCAATGTAAGCTCAGCGAATGGCAATGTAGAGGTTACTGCAGATATCCTCAATGTCGGGCAGGATGATCTTGATAATGTTGCTGTCGATATGCCGGAGAGCGGCTCCACCTCCATGGACTCTGATCCGGATGCGGATTTGGCTTATACGCCCGTATTGGATGCGCAGATCTGGTCCTTTGCGGCCAGTGGCAGTGGTGCAGGCGGTGGCAGTGCTGCGGGCGCGCTCTCACTGAACTGGATCCGTAACAGTGTCGATGCCCATATCTCCGATGGTGCAGAGGCTCATGCCGATAACGGCGCAATCAATGTCTATGCTGCCGAACAGGCCAACCTGAATTCACTGGCTGCCGGTTTGTCCGGTGCGGGCGGTGCCTCGGTAGGTGCTGCCGTGGCCTATAACTATATCGGCGGTGACCCGGATGATCCGCTGGATGATAGCAGCAACACCATTACTGCCTATGTCGATAATGCGACCCTGACCGCTGATACGGTCAGCATAAAAGCGCTCTCAAATGCCAATATCAATACCCTGAGCTTCGCCTTCAGTGGAGCAGGCGCCTTTGCGGGTGCCGGTGGTCTATCACTAAACTGGATTGAGAAGAGCGTTGGCGCCCGTATTTCCGGAGGCTCTACGGTTACCACCGATGGTGATATTGGTGTCCGTGCTTCTGATCATTCCACCATCCGTTCTGCCGCCGGGCAGATCAGTGGTGCAGGCGGACTGGCTCTGGGTGGTGTGGTTGCCTATAACGAGATCAGCAATAGCATCACCGCCTATATCGGTGGTTCAACCGTAAAGGTCAGTCCAGGCGGTCGCGGTAACATCTATGTACAGGCAACCTCCGATGCCACGATCTGGACAGCTGCTGTAGGTATTACCGCTGCAGGTGGCGGAGGGGTGGCCGGTTCTGCAGCGGCCAATCTGATAAACAACAAAATCTCTGCCTATATCGATGGCTCAACGGTTACCACTGATAACAGTATCTATTTGCTGGCTGAATCCAACGACACGGTCAAGGCGTTGGTGGGTGCTGTTGGTGGTGGCGGTGGTGCCGGTATCGGCGGCAGTGTGGCGGTCAACCAAATCAGCAATGAGACCAAGGCCTACATTGCGGGTAACTCTGATGTATCGGCCAAGGGGCTTGGAGCTGCCATAGAGGTGAAGCAGTGGGCAGATGATGCGGATGGCACAGAGAGTGTTGATTCACTTCAGGGTCTGGCGGTTATTGCATCGGCCAGCGAAGAGGTGGATGTCATCGCTGCAGCGCTTGGTGTCTCTGGTGGCCTGGGTATCGGCGCCAATGCCGCAGTGAATCTTATTGGTGGAACCACTGAAGCACATATCAGTAACTCACGCGTCAACAGCAATGCCAGTAAGGGCAAGCAGGTTAAGGTGCGCGCCCACTCCATTACCGATGTTGAGACAGATGGGGGTTCCGGTGGTATCTCCATTGGTGGGGTTGGTGGTGCAGCCTCTATCGGCACCACTATTATTGAAACGAATACGCGTGCCTATATCGCGGGTGGAACCCATCTGACAGCAGTTTATGCCGGTGAGGGTGTTGAGGTTTCAGCCTTGAGCCGTGAGATATTCCCGAACATCAATGTCTCTATTGGCGTAGGCCTGTACGGTGGGTTGAGTGGTGCAGCATCGGTTGTTAAGAGTACCTCGACGACGGAGGCCTATGTTCGCCTGGCCACGGTGAGTGCTGTGGGTGATGTGCTGGTTGATGCCGACTCGCGCATCTCAGCAGAGTTTGATGTTGGTTCCGTGGGCGGTGGCGCAGTAGGCGCTGGTGCGGCGGTTTCTGTTGCGCTGCTTGAGGGCAAAACAAAGGCCTTTATTGAAGGCTCAACGGTCACTGCAACTAACGATGTTGTGGTGCAGGCCAAGTCTGTTGAGGTGGTTGATGCGCTGGCTGGTGCAGCAGCAGGCGGCATTGGCGCCTTTGCTGGTAGCGTGGTGGTTGTCTCTCCAAGCACATTGACCAAGGCCTATATTGGCTCTTCGGGTGCAGTGCATTCCACTGTCACTGCAGGTAATGATGTCAAGGTTACAGCTGATAACCAGACAACCATTACTGATGGCATTGGCAGTCTCTCTATAGGTGCGGTAGGTGTTGGTGCCTCTATTGATGTCATCACACTGAAGAATACAGTGGATGCCCATATTGGGGCCAATACCACGGTGACTGCAGGACGCCATGTGACGGTTGAAGTGCTGGCCAGCCGCAGTATTGATTCCAGTGTCATTGCCTTCTCTGGTGGCGGTATTGGTATTAGCGGCGCCATCTCTGTTGTCTCTGTTGGTACTGGATTGCAGGGTGATGGTGCCGATGAGGCAACCGGCGTCAATGGTGCTCTAGGAGATACATTTACCGGTTCGTTGGATGGCATGAGTTCCAGTGCTGATGATGGTACAGCCCAGCGCGCCAAGGCCAGAGCCAATGCCAGTATGTTTACTGTCAGCCTCAGTGCTGATCCTGCCGTAACTGGCACCACTGCCTACATCGGTGTTGGAGCAACAGTGACCGCGGGCACGACTGATGCTACGGGGGATATTCTGGTTCGTGCAGATGAGACGATCGATGTCACCATCGTGACCGGTTCAGGTGCTGTTGGAATCGTTAGCGCGGGTGGTTCGGTGGCTATTCTCAACCTCTCCAGCTCTACCAACGCCTATGTGGCCAACAGGGCTACGCTCTCTGCGGCAGATGATATCACCATCAAAGCAAAGTACTCCCTGGATGATGCGGATGTAGATGCCTACGGTGGTTCTGTGGGGCTGGTCGGTTTGGGTGCTCAGGTTGCCATTGTTGAAGATAGCAGCTCCCAGAATGCCTATGTTGATCACGGCAGCAGTGATAGTGATGGCACGAAGATTCTCCAGGCGGATGATGTCACCATCAAGGCTGAGGCTATTCGCACCATTGATACGCAGTCGGAGGGTATAGCTGTAGGATTGGTTGCAGCAGGTGCTGCCGTTGGTGACGTCACGGTGTCTGGCAGTACGAAAGCCTATCTTGGCAATCATACTCAGGTTGGGCAGGGCGCCCAGAGTGTTAATGACCTGTTTATCTCGGCCGACTCCAAGATCAACGCTACTGCCGATGTCTGGGCCGTATCGGCGGGTATCGGCGCTGGTACGGTGAATATCGCCTCAATTGTCATCACTCCAACAATCCTGGCCTCTATTGGCCATAACGCCGATATCACCGTGGGTGGTGCGGTTAGCGTTGCTGCTGTGGTAACGCCAAAAGCGAAGGTGGATCTTCACGGTGTCTCTGCCGGTATTTACGCGGCCGGTGTCTCTGATGTGAGCATTACCCTGGCACCTGTTGTAACGGCATCGATTGGTAGTGGCGTTAATATCACTTCAGCCACGCTGAGTGTTACGGCTTATGTGAATCTGCCAAGCAGTGGTATTTCTGCAGATGCCTATGCCAGTGGCTCCAGTGGTGGTGCCTTGAGTATAACGGGCACCTTCAGCGCTATTACCAACGACAGCAGTGCCTCCAGCTATATTGCAGGAAATTCCACCCTGCTGGTTGCAGGTGCCAGCTCGATTGTCGCCAGTAATACCACCTATCAGAGAGCTGTGGTTAGCAGCACGACAGGAGGGCTGGTTGCGGCTGGTGTAAGCGATGCGAGTGCTTCATCTGATACCACCACTCAAGCCTATCTGGGATCCGGTACCCGCCTGACGGGTGCTAGCCTGACCATCAATGCGGTTGGTTACGATACCAACTATGCCGATGTTACCGCTGGTAGCGGTGGCGCCGTGGCGGGTGCAGCGGCCATAGCATCCACCGATAACGACAGCAATACCCGCGCTGAGATTCAGAATGGCGTCGCTGGCCGCAATATCAATTTGAGTGGTGAACTGCTCGTGAGCGCCAGGCATACGGCCAATTTTGATGCTACGGTGCTGACAGTTGCCGGTGGCGCTCTCGCTGGCGGCGGTGCCGATATCGACCATGATGTGGCCTCTGATGTAGAGAGCAGGATTGGTGATAATGTTACTGTCGCCGCCGGGAGTATGCTGCTTGAAGCGACCAACACGGCGCTCAAGAAGCACTTTGGGGACAATATCGATGTCTACATCGGCGGTGCCATTGCAGGTGCAGGTGCGGTCAGTGATACATCGCTGGATTTCAGCACCCTGGTGACCGTAGGCGCTGGCGCGGATTTGACCGTTACAGGTGGAATTGAATCCGATTTTACCGCAGTGGCCCTGAACCGGTTTGATGTGCATGACAAGGTTAATGTCATTGTTGGCGGCGCTATCTCAGGAGCGGGTGCTGACGCTGATGTCACCACCACACAGGATCTGGCCAAAATAGCCATTGGGGCTGGTGCATCTATCGTAAGCAGTGGTGAAGTCGTGATGTCAGCGCGTGGTACCGGCTACATCACCACCAAGGTCAATGTGGATACCTATGGTGCGATTACTGTTGCTTCCACCTATACCGATATCATCATTAGCCCGGTCAATCAGATTACTGTTGGCACAGGCGCCACTATCCATGCCGAGGGTGATCTAAAACTGTCGGTGGGCACTGATACCAACTTTTCACGTGATCAGTACACCATTGATGCCAAGGCCGACAGCTTTGCCGGCAGCGCGATCCCCATTGATCAGATCGATGCCGTTGCCAGTCTGATTCAGGACAACAGCATTGTTGTTGCCAGTGGCGCCCTAGTGGAGACGGCGCGTGAAGCCAAGCTGCATGCAGAGCGCTTCGGCTATGCCAATATGAATGCACAGGCCAAGGCGGTGAACTGGGCCAGCGCTATTGCTGATGCCATCAATGGCGGCGGTGATGAACTGATTGCCGGTACGGTCGATACTGAAGCGCATGGTCTGGTCGATGTTGACGGCACCATTCGCACCGGCATCAAACGCAACCAGACGCTGATTCTGGACTCTGTTAACGGCGCGACGGGTGAGGTGTTAGCCAGCACTCAAACCGATGGCATCAACTACACCTCGGGCTTTCAGCTGGTAAGCAGCAGTCTCTATAACGAACTCTCTAATCTTGAAGACCAGCTGGCCGAGTATCAGGATCTGGGCAACCAGACCATGATCACTTTTTATGAGACAGAGATTGATCGTGTGGTCGCAGAGCTGCTGGCCGAAGGGTTGATGGAAATACTCGATGGTGTTTATGTGCCGAAGCAGCAATCTGCCCTGGTGGTCACTGTTGATCCAGTCTGGGCACAGGCCGGTACTATTGATATTCGCTCTGATCAGTTTACGGGTGAAGGCCGTATTGAGGCGCCTGGCGGTGCCAGTGTAACGATCCAGAACAGTACGCCGGCCTATCTGAATATTGATGGCATCATCATCCCAGAGACCAATGGCGGCCTCTTCTTGAATGGTGAAGAGGTGCTGGATAACCAGGCTATTGAAGATCTGAATAGTGCTGATTTAGCTGTTGGAGCGGGTGATGCCAGTTTTAGCGATATTGTGGGTGGTGGTTCTGCCAACCCGCCTTCCATCCTGATTGAAAATACCTTTAATCCAGCCACCAATCCCGGTTCTCCAATCCCCGATATTTTGGTGCGTGGGCCGATTGATAACCTGCAGGGCAGTCTGACCCTAATGAACCTCAAGGGCGACATCATTATTCAGGAACAGGTTCGCGCCAAGAACATGAGTATTGTTGCGGGTGGCAATGTCTACATCGATGGTGTGACCAGCCACTCTGTAGAAGGGGAGGCCTACTCCATCTGGCAGGGCCAAGCCGGCTCTAATGGCGACAGTAACTTGTCTGCTCATGTCAATAATATTCTGAACCTGACACCGACGGGCGTTCTCTATGGGGATCGCATCTTCATTGATGCCCAGTACCTCAATCTCAACGGCATCATCCAATCCGGTAAGGCTGATTACAACCTGACCCTGGGTGCGGCTGTTGCCAATGAGATCTCCAGCCTCTCATCCTCTCAGCGTGGCCTGGTCTACCTGACGACGGCATCCAACGGTGATTTTGATGTCTATTGGGATGTCACCAACCAGCGCATCGTGGTTGAAGAGATGGGTGTCAGCGGTGGCTATGTCGAGCTGCATGCCCGCATTCTCAATACCGGTGCCGGAGAGATCAAGGTGTTGGGCGGTTTTGGTGAAGTCAATATTACCAATAACACCGAATATGATATGGAAGTGAGCCGGATCAATGCCTCCGAGCGTGGTGCCGGGACCCTGCTGATCCATGACAAGGCGCGTGATAACGGAGCAATACCCTATATCACCCTCTATCAAATGACGCGCGCCGGAGTTGTGAAGACGGTGGATGATGGCTCGACAGCGGATGTGACGACCATTGCCAAGAGCTCGACCTATGATCCGGTCAGCGGATGGCGTTATGGCTGGATGATCGGTAAGGAGACCTTTGAACGTACTGAAGTCACCTATGGCAAGTCAAGCTGGCTGGGTCTCGATTTCTTGGCCGCGGATCCTGATGATATTGTCAGTGGCCCAACCACAGAGGTCATCTCTGCGCCCAAGTTGATGGATGAGGGGCCATACTACTTTCTCGATGCTGGCCTGAGCGGTGATAACTATACCTATGATTACGAATACATCGAACTGAGTAATGACTACTTTCTAAAGAAGAAATGGCAGACGAGTACCTGGTACGGTAAGAAGACCTACTACCAAAAATGGGCAACAGAGATCAAAGCGCAGCATCTCTACACCCACACCATCAAGGCCGACCGTCAGATCGATATCAATTTCATCGGTTATAACGATGCTGCGGTCAATCTGAACTCCACGGTTGCTGGTGCGGATATCGTGCTCAATGGCCCGGTTCTCGCGGCCACCGGTACAGCCACCATCACCTCTCAGGGTGCTATCCGGCAGCTGGGTGAAGGCGCCTTTGTAGCAGGTGAAAATATTGTTCTCAGCGCCCGTGAAGATATTGGAAGCAGTAGCCAGGCAGTAAAGACCAGTCTGGCTGACTCTGCCAACTATCAATATCTTGCCTTCAATCAGGATATTGCGTTGAACAGCCATTACAACAGTGGTGATGGCGCAACGGCACTGGTCACCAATGACTGGGTCACCCTGGCTGATGATTACAGACTAGGTGGCAAAGCTGGTAGTTCGTACCTCTATCGCGGTGCAGGCGCTACCCTTGATCTCTCTGCTCAGGATTATTCGGATGCCAGCCAGTGGGAGAAGCTGCAGACGGAAAGCATCACCAAAGGTGACCGTGTCATGCTTGCCAGCGACTACAGCGGCGGTGGTCTGACCGGTGAGGTTTATCAATATATCGGCACCAATGCGACACTCAATCTTGGTGCGCAGAATTATGCCAATGCTGCAAACTGGATGCATATCCAGCATAACCCGGATCTTACGGCAACCAGTGCCACGGGTAACATCAATCTACTTGAGGTAACCGGAGATCTCTATCTCAAGCAGGTGACCGCCAGCACCCGGGGTGATGTCACTCTCGGTGCCAAAGGCAGCATCCTGCAGGCCAGCAGTGCGTCCGGTGACAGCATCCATGCCGGCCGTATCAACCTGACGGCTGAAAGTGGTGGCGTTGGCACAGCTGCGGCACGCCTGGTTGTGGATTCAGGCAGCGCATTGCGCGACTTTGTGACGGTGGCTGCCAAACAGAGTATCTACCTGGAAGAAAATACAGGTGACCTGCGCCTGAGAAGTGCCACTGCTGAAGCGGGTGATGTCTATATCAAGGTTGGTGGCGGTGCGCTGATTGATGCCAATGATAATGCACAGCGTGATGAGCGAACCTACAATGAACTGCTGAACAGCGTCTGGTCCGACCTGCAGCTGGTGGGTGCCGATGCCAACCAGAAACTCAATGAGAGCCTGGATGCCTACGGTAACATCAAGGAGCAGGAGTACCACGCCTACTGGAACTATCGACTCAAGTTTAATAACGATAGTGACTATGTTGGCGGTCTGGATTCCAATAGCACC
>Ga0316187_10000320_pt1 | contig 36129 bp, 34 predicted proteins | sample CroRivburrow1_MG_FD_204927 | JGI IMG/M metagenome (GOLD analysis project Ga0316187, IMG submission 204927) | Coastal sediment microbial communities from Maine, United States - Cross River worm burrow 1 | ecosystem: Environmental > Aquatic > Marine > Coastal > Sediment | place: USA: Maine... | reverse complement strand
TTACCTCAGAGGCTTCAGCCACTTTGTTACCTCCATGACTGCTCCGATTGCTTCCGGCTGGAGCAACATCACCGGGTGGGATTCGCACCCACTGAGAAACGCCGCCTTTGCACGGCGCACGCCACAACTTGCCCTTCCCGGGGGTAATGCGAACGGTGAAAATGCAGAACCTGTAGCCGTTCACGCCCAGCAATCGGTATTCACACTTTCGGCCAAACCCATCATTCGCCAGAGACAGAAAACCTCGCCGAGAGGGAATGATGGGCTCGAATAGCGGGATTACACCGAGATTGATACCATTGACAGGACCGGCCTTATCTTGTGTAGTCAGCTCTTCTGTAGAAATTGTCAGCCTATGTCCAGCAGCAGCGGGAGTACAATCATGCACAACCAAACTACGACTAGGTGCTCCATGTTGAAACTGTTTACTGTCAGCTTTGGGCTGCTGCTGCTTTCCGGTTGTGCCTCCTACGGGGTGATCGACAACGCTGAACTAACAACTGAATCCACATCCCAGCCCTATTCGATCAGGGCACTTGCCGGCAAAGGGGGTTCAGGGGATATTGCACTGACACTCGCCTTCTCAGGTGGGGGAACACGGGCCGCGGCGCTAGCCTACGGGGTGATGGAAGAGCTGCGCGATACCACAGTGGTGATCGATGGACAGCCACGCAGACTGCTCGACGAGATCGACAATATCAGTTCCGTCTCTGGCGGGAGTTTCACATCAGCCTACTACGGGCTCTACGGGGAACGGATCTTCGAGGACTTCAAAGATATTTTCCTGACGCGCAACGTCGAAAGTGAACTGCTCCATGGACTGTTTAACCCGCTGCAGTGGTTCAGTTCCAAGGGGCGCACCGAGATGGCGGTAAAGCTTTACCAAGAGGAGGTGTTCCATGGTGCGACCTTTGCCGACATGCAGCGCAAGGGGGCTCCACTGATTGTCATCAATGCATCGGATCTGGGCTACGGGGTGCGTTTCTCCTTCGTTCAGGAGTATTTCGACCTGCTCTGCTCGGATCTCTCCTCGTTTCCGGTAGCGCGGGCCGTCGCCGCCTCGTCCGCAGTACCTGTGCTTTTCAATCCCGTAGTGATCGAGGACTACCACGACTGCGCGCTAACAGGAAAACCTGAATGGATGGAGAACTCCGAAAAGCGTGCGGCCAATAACCCGGCGCTGGCCCAGATCATCAGGGGCCTAGAAACCTACTCCGACAAGTCAGGTCGCGACTACGCCCACCTTGTGGACGGGGGCATCACCGACAACCTGGGGTTGCGTGCGCTCTATGACGTAATGGCACTCTCGGGCGGCCCACAAATGTTTCTCAAGGATGCTGGCCGCAAGCCCCCGCGCTACACAATGGTCATCTCCGTCAATGCCTCCACGGACCCCGAGCCGGTGATGGACAAAAGTAACAAGCAACCGTCGATAGCGGAGACCATCGGTTCGATGAGCAGTGTACAGCTCCACCTCTACAACGACACGACCATACAACTGATGCAGCAGAGCCTGTCGCAATGGGCGCAGGCAGTGTCAACACCGGAGCGACCGGTCACTTCTTATTTCGTCAAGCTCGGTTTTATCGACTTTGCGCAGCCCGAGCAGCGGCGCTTCTTCAACGCTATCCCGACCAGCTTTTCCCTGAGTGAAGAGCAGGTGGACCGATTGGTCGAGGCCGGCCACGAGCTGTTGCGGAACAATTCGGACTATCAGCGGTTGCTGGCAGATCTCGGCGGCGCTGTCACACCAGTCAAATAGCGCCCCGGCAGGGTCAGACGAATTACAGCGGTTAAAAGCAGTCGTTTGTGAGCGACCGCTTCGGAGCCACTTCCTGCCATTCAGATTCTTTCCTCCAATGACAGCAGCTGCGGATGCGGAAGCCATCTGCGAAGCGGTCACTCGGCCCAACATGCGGTTTGTCCCGATCAACAATCGGTACTTTCACTGCACCGGGCCAGACAGGGCTTCGTCAGGGCGAGGACTGCGCAGGCAAACCAAATCCGAGGGCTGCTGGCGTAATATGGTATCACCCTTCCACAGAGCATTGGCCATGTCACTAAACAACTACCAGGGATTATTGAGGATGCCGAGAACGACCTGCCGGGTCTGTTCCGAGAATTGCTAAAACGCCTGGGCACCCACCTGAAAGAACTTGATCGTCAGGTGCATGACATAATGGCAAAACAGGTGAGACCGTGGCAGGTCAAACCTATTTCACACAGAGAGCGAAAAGCTCGTCAGACTGATAAGACACCTGCCAGCGAATTCCATCTAAGAAACACAAGCGCCATGTGGCCGAGCCCGCCAATACCGATCACACCGACCTTGGCGGTCAGAGAAACGTCAAACTGAACCAGTGGATTGAAAACCGTGATACCACCACAAAACAAGGGTCCGGCAGTCGCTGAACCGACCGACTGCGGTAGCGGAAACACGCTGACCGCGCTGGCGCGTACTTTGTCGGCAAACCCACCGTGGCGCCCAACAATTGTAGCCTCAGAATTGGCGCAGAGATTATGATCACCCGACAGACAGGAGCTGCAGGACATGCAGTATCCGGAATGCCAGCCCAAGCCCATGCGCTGACCGACCTCAAGGTGTATCGCAGCACCGCCGATTGCAGCGATTTATCCGATGACTTCGTGCCCTTCCATGCTCTGCATTCATCGCGCAGGCCCGGATTGAATACTTGAACAGTGAGCCAAACGGGGCGTTGCCAGGACAGCTTGCGCGGCCTTGCGTACCTTCTTCAACATTGCTGATGACTGGGATTTGAATTCAGAGCAGGCAATGGCTCTGCTCGGCTTTGATGCGCGCATCCGCAGCACCTATTTCAAATGGAAGCGCGATCATGGATCTGGCGATGGTTGGATATTCACTATAGGCCTTCCCGAGAAATAGCCGATCATATTAATCGATGAAGTGGGTGCAATTTGATACTGAATCATGAGGTATTTAATTGTTTTAGTTCTTGAATGATAAGTTCGTCGTGTCAGACTATACTAGTCGTTAGCAGGCTGTGCTCGAATCCATCCGCTGCTGTAAATAGTCGTAGCTATTAGTGCGGATTGGTGTACAGTAATTCTATTGCAGTACATTTCTTGTCTTCTTTTCGGAAGCCCTCCTGTTATTCCCGTGGCAACTCCCGCACTGAATGTTTCCTGGATAAACTGCAATCCATCGCAATTCAACAGAGATAGAGGTGCAACATGATTACGGGAACAGTAAAGTGGTTCAACGACTCCAAGGGTTTCGGCTTCATCACCCCGCAGGATGGCAGCAAGGATGTGTTTGTGCATCACTCCGCTATTCAGGGTGATGGTTTCAAATCATTGGCCGAAGGCCAGTCAGTGACATTTGATGTCGAACAGGGTGCCAAAGGCCCGTCGGCCGTCAATCTGCAATCTGTTTAATCTTCACTTCCAGCGTAAGCCGGCTTGAGACCTAGACCCCGCCTCATGGCGGGGTTTTTGGTGTGTCCACTCGGCCCATTCGCGTCTTGGGCAAACCTAATCTTCATTCACGGGGTCTCTGCATGCGCGCATTAACACGCCGTTCGAGCAGTCGCTAGGTGGCCAACGTCCAATTTCGGGGGCAACAGCTTAATGTCGTAGTTGTATATGGGTCGTTTCCGGACATTTGACTGGATCAGCGCAGCCTCCCATCATGGACCACGGAAGGCGAATGGCTTGGCTGGCTCTTTGATAGACGGAAACAACAGATCAGAATCCAGTCGGCGTGTAAGGCTGCGGATTTCGTCCATGACAACAGGAAGCAGCGGCAGCACCCTTCTCTCGTTGTTCTTCGTGTCCTCCAGGGTTGCCACGCCCTTTTCCAGATCAATATCTGAATATCGGAGGCTCAGGAGTTCACCCTGGCGAGCACCAGTAGACAGAGCGAGAATGACAAGCAGGTATAGGCGGTCCCATGTGGATTCGCGGCAGGCCTTGAGCAATGCCTTGCGCTCGTCGTCTGACAGGTAGCGCACAATACCCTTGTTCTCTTTCTTGCGGGTGACCTTCTTGGCTGGGTTCTCCACGATCCAGCGCCATTCCATGCGGGCCTTTTCCAGCACGATAGAGATAGCGCCAATGTACGGTAATTGTACAGATTTTGAAAAAGCCGAGCTTAGCTGGAAATCACCAGAAGCTCGTAATGCGCTATAAATAAAGGGATTAATTGGCGGAGAGGCAGGGATTCGAACCCTGGGAGGGTTACCCCTCAACGGTTTTCAAGACCGCCGCTTTCGACCACTCAGCCACCTCTCCTGTAATTTGCAGCTACACCAGTTCGTTAACCTGGGTCTATCTCCAAACACGCGGCTTCCCAGCCGCTTGATTCCGGGCATCCTGCCCTCCACCCCTTCGGGGCCGCCGGTGCGGCGCGACGACGTTCAAAATTGCTCCCGGCAATTTTGTCGACCACTCAGCCACCTCTCCGGTGCGGCGCTAGGATACCGGATTGCAGCGCGCTTTGACTAGTGCTCTATCAAGGTGATAATTACGGATTCAGCGTCCCTGTGGTGTTTCGCAGCAAGGCGCAGCGCGAAAACAATGGCTATTCCCTTGTTGAGCACTGAAACGCAGTTGCGGGACACCACAGGGACGCCCTTCGGGTTAGCTTGTCAACGTCCACGGACTGCGTTTCGCCTCTTGGCAAGGGAATGGCCATTACCTGCGAGGCGCGCCTTGCCGTGAACGTTGACAAGCTAACTGAACTCGCAATTATCACCTTGATAGAGCACTAGAGAAATACCGCAAAAAGTCAAGGTTTTTCAGGTTGCTGTTTCTGGTCGGGGTGTTATCCTTCATATGAACGAATCGGCGGCCAGGGTGTCGAATTCACCGATGCAGTATTTTTCAGTCAAATATGAGGAACAATGACGATGAGTATGATGGATAAGACCGTTACAGCTTCGCAACAATCGGTACTGGCAACCAACAAGGTACTGCGCAACACCTACACGCTGTTGTCCATGACGCTGCTGTTCAGTGGTGCCTGTGCTGGTATTGCCGTAATGATCAATATGCCGCCAATGGGTATAGTCATCACACTGGTTGGCTATTTTGGTCTGCTGTTCCTGACGACCAAGTTGCGTAACAGTGCTTGGGGTTTGGTATCTGTATTTGCACTGACGGGTTTCATGGGGCTGACACTGGGCCCGATTATCAGTATGTACCTGACGATTCCCAACGGTGACCAGATCGTAATGACCGCGATGGGTGGTACCGGTGTTATCTTTCTGGGTCTGTCAGGCTATGCACTGACAACCCGCAAGGATTTCAGCTTCCTCGGTGGTTTTTTGATGGTGGGTATCCTGGTGGCATTCCTGGCGGGTATCGCCAGTATGTTCTTAACGATGCCGGGGTTGTCACTTGCCGTGTCTGCCATGTTTATCCTGCTGATGTCCGGGCTGATCCTGTACCAGACCAGTCAGATTATCCATGGTGGTGAAACCAACTACATCATGGCAACAGTGACATTGTATATTTCGATCTACAACCTCTTTCTCAGCCTGCTGCAACTGCTGGGTGCCTTTGGTGGCGATGATTAACGCTGACTGACTCACTCGATACAAAGGCCCCGCATTGCGGGGCCTTATTTTATGGATACCTGTAATGCAAGATACTTTTGAAACGCGCAATGAACTCGAAGAAAACCTGCTGGCCGCTCAGGAAGGCCAGATGTCCAGCGAGTCCTTCATGGAATACCTCATGGAGACCCAGGTGTTCATGCCAGTGAAGGACTCTATCGGTATCGAAGGGTTTACCAGCAATGACAAGGCGGTGCCGCTGACCCTGAAGACAGAAGATAATATTGAAGTCCTGATTCTGTTTACCAGTCCGGATCGTTCCAAGGAATTCCTGCAGGATTTCCAGGGATACGATGGTGGTCTGCTGGCTGAATTCAAATGGGTGCTGGAGAGGACAGGAAGCGGAATTGGTATCTCGATTAATCCAGGCATAGCAGTGGGCATGGACCTGGAACCCGACATGATCGCGCAGTTAAAAAGTAATTAGCCCTCCTTGATCAAGCCCCCGGCCGAGAGACACCGTCCCTGGCAAGATCCGCTGTTTTACGCAGCGTTAATGGTCGGCCTGTTCTTCTGGCTTGCACTCTATTTTATTCAACAACCCGTTATTCAATGGGGCTGGCCACTGCGTGAGCCCTGGCAGTTTCTGCTTCCGGTTTTGTTCTATCCTGTCGTTGAAGAAATTGTCTTTCGTGGACTGGCCCAGGAACTTGTGCATGAATACATTAGTCACCAATCGCTGGGACCGGTGAGTATTGCTAATCTGCTGACGAGTATTATTTTTACGGGGATGCATTTCATTTATCATGCACCCTTGTGGGCTGCATTGGTGTTCTTCCCGTCGCTGGTGTTCGGGTTTTTCAAGGATCGTACGGAGCGTTTGACGGCACCAATACTATTGCATGTCTTTTACAATGCAGGTTTTCTGTGGTTGTTTACCACGCCTGCCTAGCAGATTCGTTGAAAACCATGTTCGCTGCAGGTGATTCTATTGGCGTAGCAGCGCTTCGCAAGCGCGAATGGTTTGCCCACTGAAATCGCGGCTGCGATCCGCTCCTACAGGGAGTGTAGAAATTCCACGAAACGGGTATAGCGTTCATGCAGTCCGGGATCAGCCCCGGGCGTAAATGTTGTGCCCTCTCCCGTGGGTGGCCAGTTCGCCGGGCAACCAGCGGCTTGCCATGCAATACCGCGTGCAGTGGCTTCTACCTGCGCGGGGCGATAGACGCCAAGACCTGAAAGGTTGGCGAGCTTCTGACAGAGCCTGTCGAGCTGGGACAGGCCGCCACTGATCCGGATTTCATCGACAGCAGGATTAACCGTTTGCAGCAGCGCCACATTCGCCTGGACCAGGAAGAGGATACTCTCGATGACGGCGACCATGGCCTCCGGGCCTGATGCTTCGGCATCAAGAAAATGGGGGGCCGGACCGTCTTGCCACCAGGGTGCACCGAGGCCGCCGACCGTATTGATGAATAACGTGGGTGCCTTTATATCCTCAAGCCAGCCGGGTAACTGCTGCTCGACTTCTCCAATTCCGAATGAATTTTCCGCCCACTTCAGGGCAGCGGCTGCACCATTCACCGTCCCTTCAATGTAGTAGCTGCCGGTCTGTTCGTCACTGCAGGAAATGCCCGCCAGCAGACCGTCAGGTCTTGTTGATGGATCATCTACCGGCAGCAGTACAAATGCCCCGGTCCCGATGTTAACCGTAATTGTATTGTTGGCAGGAAGACCTTGTGCATACAGTGCGGCGGTTTGGTCACCATTCATTGCCCTGAGAGGAATTGTGTAATCCTTGATGGTGCCATAGTCGGAACAGATGGGTTTGCATTGCGGTAGTACCTGTGGCGGTATATTGAAAATCGCAAGCAGGGTGTTATCCCAGTGACGCTTCTGCAGGTTCCACAACAGTGTACGTGAGGCATTGGCATCATCAATGACCTCAGAATCGTTATCAGTCAGGTGGTGTAACAGGTAACTTGCCAGCGGTCCCATCACCAGCGTGTTGTCGTCCAGGGCTGCAGCAACTGTTGTATTATTTTCCAGCAACCACTGCAGCTTGCTGGCACCGTAATGAGGAGACAAATGCAAGCCGGTGAGTTGTTGAATGGTGTGTGACTGGGCACTCAGGCTGTGCAGCCTGTCTGCCGCACGACGATCCTGCCAGCTTAGCACCGGGCTCAATGCTTGTCCGGTGTTGCGATCCCAGGCCACTATACTGGAGCGTTGGGTCGCGATGCCCGCACATGTGATTTGCTCCGTGTTGATAGCCGGGTCATCGAGAACACTCGCCACAACTGTCTGCATGGACTGCAGAATTTCCACGGATGATTGCTCAATTTCAGTCCGGCTGTAACGCTGCAATGCGATTGACTGCCGTGCACTGCTGACTACACGGCCCTGTGAGTCAAAGATAATCGCACGGGTTGAGTGCGTTCCCTGATCAATAGCCAGTATCAGAGCTGACATTAGTACTTCTTCAAGGCGAGTGTTGACGTATCTGCCCGTGATTTCCGGACAGGCAGGGTGTCTTGCAGGAGGTTCATGACTTTTTGTGCTGCCGCACGGTATCCAGTGAGTTTTCCTCCCACGATGGAGACGACCCTGGGATGCGTGCGATTGTCGACCGGGAGATGTGTCTCGCGTGAGCGTTTGAAAGCTGTGCTGCTTGCTGCCGGCAATACACGCAGCCCGGCAAACATGTCATCAACATATTGTGGCCGGTGCGGAAAATAATGCTGCATGACTTCAAGCAGGTAATCAACTTCCTGCTGCAGCGGGGTAACATTCTCCGGATCACCCGTGTAGAGATTCTCGGTGGTACCCAGCATGGTTTGCTTGCCCCAGGGCAGCAGAAAGACAGCTCGCTGGTCTTGCGGCGCCTCCATATAATAGCAGCCCTTCTCAAGACTGCCCTCCAGGATCAGGTGGGTGCCCTGTACCAGATCAACGGCGATTCGTGCAGGTGTCGGGTTTATCCGCTCGGCAATGGTGTCCACCCACGGTCCTCCCGCATTGACCACGACATGCGCATGGCATGATTTCTCGTGAGCGTTTTCCCTGTAGAGAATCTCACAGCCTTGTTGTTCGATAGTGGCAGACAGGAACTCTGACGGGCAACCGAGCGTGGCGCCGAACTCAATGGCTGATTGCATGACGGCACGTGTCAATTCGGCATCATTGGTCTGTGCATCAAAATACTGGTACACGACCTGCAGCTTGCGGGTGTCAAGACCGTCAAGCGCATCCCATTCGCTCCTTGCCAGTTTCCGGAAGCGGCTGGCCCGGTTCAGGCCGCCAAGCAAGGCATACAGACTGAGACCTGCACGCAGGGTAAGTGGTCGCCTCGAGGTGTCGGGGTAGACGGGAATATGAAAGGGTCGCAGCTGGACCAGTTCCGGTGCAATCCTTAACAGAACGGCCCTTTCCGAGAGACTTTCACGAACCAGTCCAAAATCGTACCCTTCAAGGTAGCGCAAACCGCCGTGTATCAATTTACTGGAGCGACTGGATGAACCGGATGCCAGTGAATGCTGTTCCAGTAGCAGTACCGAGTAGCCATCACAGGCTGCCGCCTGTGCAACCCCCACGCCATGAATGCCGCCACCTATGACAACGACATCATAATCATCAGTCACAGTCGAGGTTTTCCAGTTCAGGGTCAGCAAGCAACTGACGGATGATATTGGTTTCTATAAGTTGTATTCCACGTTCCAGCAACGGTGCTATTTCACTGGCCACATTGACAGTATAGACTGCCCACTGCCAGGGTCCCTGCCACAAGGGTTCGGCCCCGGCAGGCAGGCGTTTACGGTTGCAGAACAGGTAATCCGGACCCAGACTGAGCGCACGGTCCTTGCTGTCTGAACTCCACTCACTCAGTACCCAGCCAATGGGCAGTTGCGTGTGTTTACGGGCATGGACAAGCAGGTCGTAGTTGAAAGATATCAGTATGCATTGCTGCAGGACCGGGTTGATTGACGCCAGGATGGTTGCGACAACCGCGGGGGTACCGTGTGCATCAATACTGGCTTGCTTGACCTCAATAAAGGCCCTGGCATGCGGCCATTGTTGTAACAGATCAAGCAGTTCATCCAGCCGGGCGATGTGCAGGTCCCGGTATCGGTCACTGAAGCGTTCCGGATAACCGGCAGGCAAGGCGCGCAGGGTTTTATAGTCTGTCGCAGTGACCTGCAAGTCATTGCCGGTGATTTTAAGAACGGATGCGTCATGACTGAGGACGGCAATACCATCCGCAGTGATTTGTACATCGGTTTCTATATAGCAGACACCGGCTTCCAGTACCGACTGAAAGCCGAGCAATGAGTTTTCCGGCCAGCTCTCTGGTTCACCGCGATGGCCTATCAGGACCGGCTTCATGCCTGACGCCACCAGTCTGCAATGGTTTGCGAGACAACCGGATTAATCAGGTAACCGTAGGATTTATGAACATTGAGTCCCTTGCTGTCCCGGTAGTGATTGAAAATATCCCCGCGCCTGTCCGTGATGGATTCAAGCTGCTGACTGTCGACCATAGCCCTGTAATCATCGGCCATAGACCGGTCAAGTGCAACCAGATCACCACGTGCCGAAACATTGATCCACTGGCGTAAATTCCCGGGATAACTTGGCGCCTGTTTATTGTTCAGTCCGCTTAAATATTTTTGGACATAGTGCATACCCAGAGGGCTGCCTATGGTCAGCAGTGTATCAACGCAGTCGGCACAATTTTCAAGGTGCTGTAGTTCCCACAGGGAATCGTAGGCAATAATAGATCCCATACTGTGTCCGATTAACAGTACCCTGTCATTGTTTTCTGCGGCTTCCCTGAGCGGTTGTTTCTGCAAATCACGTATCTTGCAGGCAATGTCATTGTGGTTGCTGAAATACCGTCCGGTGTCCTGAATAGAAGCCTTTATGCGTTTGTCGGGTATCAATGGTATCAGCCAGTGCAGGTGGTCTCCAAGCTGGTAAAGAAGTCGCGCCAGCCGGTATTTCATCGAGCGTACTGCAGCGATATCGGATTCGGGAAAGGTCTGTTGATCCAGCAACAGGTCAACCCAGGGGGTTATCTGCTCAATACCTATGACGGCGTTATAAAAATACCGGTTCCATGCGACCAGTGTAAAACTGTCAGTAGCCGCAATGTCATCAGCAATGTCCGGGTCTATACCCTGTACCCCCTGCAACAGACAGCGAAACAATTGTTGCCGATGTTGTTCTGCGGGTGGCTTGGGGTTCTTGCCGGGGACATAGATAATCTTTTTCAAGGGGTGAGATCAGTCCTTCAAGCATTCATCATGTTCAGAATGATACCAGTTGTTCACAGGTTGGTTCGGCACAGCAGTACCAGTTTTCTGACAGTCTGGGAATGGCTTTTCCGGTTTGCGCAATATCCAGCTCAGGCACCGGTTTGTCTGCCTGCTCGTGAGCGAGCCGCCAGATTTCCATGAAAATTTCCGCTCGTGACAGCCCCTCTGATTCTGCTTTAGTCACCCAGGACTGTATCTTCTGCGCTAACTCATCGACCCGCGGGTCCGGATTGCTCCAGGGATGGCCAAGAATGGCGGCATTAAACTCACCCACAATATCGTCCAGACCCTCAAGGTTCAGGATATACGAGCCGGCAGGGATCAGCAGGCGTATCGATAACTGTACCGGTGCAACGGCCTCGATCAGCTGTAACTTCAGAATATGCTCAAGCAATTCCAGGTAGTTATCGAGTGTCGTCCAGGGTGTAAAGGCCACGAAGGTGGGTGCAAGATTGACGTCGATTTCACGCAGAAAGGCAAGCGCATTGATAAAGTCTTCGCGGCTGTGGCCCTTGTCGAGCAACTCAAGAATTGAGTCGTCAACCGCTTCTACGGCTGAGAGAATAAACAGGCAGCCGGTTTCCTTGAGTATTTTTATTTCATCAGGGTAGTTAATGATGTGTTCGATCTTTATTGTTGCATCATAGGTGATGTCCGGATGCTCACGGTGTAATATCTGGACAATTTTTAACGCATGGCCGGGACCATTGAAGAAGTCCGGGTCCCCGAATGATATGTGCTGTGCGCCTGCATTTATCTGCGACCTGATGTCATCGAGCACGATGCTGGCTGGCACGACATAGAATCTGCCTTGATAAACAGGTACCACCGGGCAATGACGACACAGATACTTGCAGCCACGCGTGGTTTCAGCAAAGCCGACGGTTTTTTCTGAACCGTCAGGATTGATCAGCCGGGCATATTGCGACAAGGGCGGCAGCTTGCTGCGATCGGGAGCAATAAAGGTGATTTTGTCGAGCGCTGTCTCCGCTTCGGTTTGTGTCTCTCCCCTGCCTGCCTGAACGCGTGCTGCCATAGAAACCAGGCCTGTTTCAAATTCGCCACCGAGCACGGTGTCGATCCCCAGTGAACGGAACAGATCAGCGTTCATGGGTGCGTAAAGTCCGTAGACACACAGACTGGCATGTGGCGCAAGCTGCCGTATTTTGGGCAGGGCCTCGACCGCAATCCGCGTCGCGGTATGCATGGCAATATAGATGGCGACGATTTCTGTTGCCTCATCCAGACTACTGTCGAGTGTCTGGATGGACAGGTCACAGCAGCGCACCGTATGCCCTGCTGCCTGCAAAAAAGCAGCGGGCTCGGCAAGCCCGAAGGGCTGACGGCCCAGTTCATAGGGGTTGATCAGGGTGATATTCATCATAAATATTTATATGAACAATAAGATATAGATTGTATCCAGAATATTACTTAGGAAACAAAGAGGCGAAAAACATTTATTCAAACATCTTGCCACGGAATCCACGGAAAACACGAAAAAATAAAAGTCTTACAAGAAATATCTCCGTGTTCTTCCGTGGATTCCTTGGCCAATGGGGTGTATTTATTGATGACACCTCATAGATATACGCCATTCAGCTCTGTGGTGAAAGATATCACGGATATCCCATGCAGCATTTCAATTGTCACGGGTGAATTGCTTGCCAGTACACCGGGCTGCGCATAGAATTCGCACGCATTGATTATATAACTGGCTACAAACTTCGGAGAACCGTATGGCTGTCAAAGGGATTAACTGGTTCGGTTTTTTACTGCGCCTGCTGGCGGCGTTTATACTGGTCTTTTCAAGCTATAACCCGTCAGGGTATTCCTACTATCACTGGGCCAGTGAAAACATCGACAACCTGACACCCATGATCGCACTGGCCGGTGTGCTACTGCTAATCGGCTGGACCATCCTTTTGCGCGCCACGTTTCGGTCCCTGGGACCGTTTGGCCTGTTGCTTGCAGCTGCCTTCCTGGGTGTGCTCCTGTGGATGATGATCGACTGGGGCTGGTTCGACGCCGATAGCCTCACGGCAGTGACTTATATTGTCCTGGCAGTACTCTCCGGCGTTCTTGCCATTGGTGTCTCGTGGTCACATATCCGGCGGCGAATCACGGGCCAGATCGATGTCGATGATGTAGAAGGTGATACCTGATTCAGGCTCCATTTTCCATGTCCTCTGCAAACGGCATCCTGTATATCGATACGGCCAGTGAGCTCGAGGGTCTTTGTAGCGCCCTGCACAACGCCGACTGGATTGCACTGGATACCGAATTTCTCCGCGAAAAAACCTATTATCCCAAACTCTGTCTATTACAGATTGCCACACCGGATAGCGTTGCCTGTATCGATCCGCTGGCACTGGACGACCTGTCGCCACTACTCGATATTATCTACAATGAGCGCATCACCAAGGTCATGCATTCCGGGCGGCAGGACATGGAGATCTTCTTTCACCTCAGGGGCAGCCTGCCCGCCCCTGTGTTCGATACCCAGATTGCCGCCCTGTTGCTGGGGTACCCGGAACAGGTCGGTTATGCCAACCTGGTCAAGGCCGTAATCGGAGTCGAGCTCGACAAGCTGCATACCCGGGCAGACTGGTCGTTGCGGCCACTGTCAGCAGAGCAGCTGCAGTATGCCGCGGATGATGTAATCTATCTGGTCGAACTCTACCGGCAAATGACCGCCAGGCTGGCCGAACTGGGGCGCCTTGAATGGTTGGCCGAGGACTTTGCCGCTATGGTTGAGCCGGCACTGTACGACAATCCACCCGAACAGGCCTGGCTGAAAGTAAAAGGCGGCAATCGCCTGCATGGCAACAGTCTGGCGATACTGCAGACACTGGCACAGTGGCGTGAAACAACCGCCCGAAAGAAGGACCGACCCAAGGGCTGGATCTTGCGTGATGATGCGCTTATCGATATTGCACGCCATAGACCCGGCTCACTGGCCGCGCTGGGCAAGATACGTGGCCTGAGTGAAGGGCTGCTCAGAAACTCGGGAAATAAAATTGTCGAGTTGGTCAATGATGCGGCTGGTAAAACACCCACCCCCTTTCCGGATACCGGCAAGCGTGCAAAATTATCACCTGATCAGAGTGCGCTGGTGGACGTCATGCTGGCACTGGTGCGCCTGAGTGGTGAGCAAAACGACCTGAATCCTGCGGTGCTGGCAACGCGCAAGCAGCTGGAAAGGCTGGTACTTGGTGACAGGGATATCACTATCACGCAGGGCTGGCGCAAGAAACTGGCAGGAGAACAGCTGCTGGAGTTTCTCAATGGCAAACTGAGACTCACCGTCAACAACGGCCGGCTTGCAATAGATCAATAGCTCTTCAGGTACGTATCCCGTGCCCCTTTCTGAGCAGGTACAGGCTGAACGTGTACAGCAGCACGATAAAGGTGATGATGATGACATAGGACGTGCTCAGCTTGATATCCGACACCCCCAGAAAACCGTAGCGAAAGGCATTGACCATGTACAGGATCGGGTTGGCCAGTGACAGGGTTTGCCAGAACTCCGGCAACATACTGATGGAATAGAAAATGCCGCCAAGGTAGGTCAGCGGTGTCAGTACGAAGGTCGGTATAATCGAGATGTCATCGAAACTTTTTGCATAGACGCCATTGATCAGTCCCGCCAGTGAAAACAGAATTGCGGTTAGCAGGATCATGGACAGCATTATCCAGAGACTGTGAATATTCAGGGGATGAAAGACCTGTGACACCAGTGTTACTGCGATACCCACCGCCAGGCCACGGGCAACGCCTCCGATAACAAAACCCATCAGGATAATGTAGTTGGGTGTCGGCGAGATCAGCATTTCTTCTATATGGCGTTGAAATTTTGATCCATAAAAAGATGACACCACGTTGGAATATGAGTTGGTGATTACGGCCATCATGATGAGCCCCGGAATGATGAACTCCATGTAATCAAAACCGTCCATTTGGCCAATACGCGGTCCAATAAGGTTGCCGAAAATAACGAAGTACAGGGCAGTAGTGATAACCGGCGGGATAACGGTCTGTATCCAGATACGTGAGAACCGGAGTATTTCCTTGGTGGCAATGGCTCTCAGGGAAACCAGCTTTTCATGCGGCGTCATGAGGTGGCCCTGTTACCCTTGCCATTCTCGACAAGGCCCATAAATAATTCTTCAAGGCGATTGGTCTTGTTGCGCAGGCTCAGCACCCGGATGTCACGTGCACTCAGTTCCGTGAACAGGGTGTTAATGGAGTCGCCACGGCAGATCTCGGCTTCCAGGGTGAGTTCGTCCACCTGATGAAGCCTGAGCTTGTCGATTCGAGGTAAATTAGCCAATGGTGCTTCGAGATCCAGCACGAAGGTTTCCATGTGCAGGGTGTTCAGTAACTGCCGGGTACTGGTGTTCTCGATGAGTTCGCCTTCATTAATAATGGCAATATTGCGGCACAGACTTTCAGCCTCTTCCAGGTAGTGGGTTGTCAGTATAATTGTTGTACCCGCCGCATTAATCTCACGCAGGAACCGCCACATTGAGCGGCGAATCTCGATATCCACGCCGGCTGTCGGTTCATCAAGGATGAGCAATTTCGGCTCATGAACCAGTGCCCGGGCAATCATCAGACGTCGTTTCATACCACCGGACAGGTTTCTAGCCATCACCTGTCGCTTGTCCCACAGGTCCAGGTGTTTCAGGTATTTTTCTGCACGCTCAAAGGATTCCTTGCGTTCAATACCGTAGTAGCCGGCCTGGTTGGCAACCACCTCGACGACCGGTTCGAACATATTAAAGTTGAACTCCTGGGGCACAAGACCCAGGCAGGCCTTGGCCCCGGCAGGGTTTGTATCGAGGTCATGGCCAAAGATGGAGACACGGCCTGCGGTCTTGTTGACCAGTGAAGCGATGACACCAATGATGGTCGTTTTCCCTGCCCCGTTTGGGCCCAGCAGCCCGAAGAAGTCACCCTGTTGCACCTCAAGGCTAATGCCCTTGAGCGCGACAAGGCCACCCCTGTAGGTCTTTTTCAGGCCGGTGATCTTCACAGCAGCCGTCATATATTCAGACCATTTTTATTAACAAGAAAACAAAAACAACCACAATAATAATGGGTAGTAATACACCGGCCCAGTCCTTGTTCTCCGCCTGGCGGCTCTGCTCCAGCATGCCTTTTATGCCGGGTCCGACCCAAAACAGGACACCCAGCGCAACAGCGCCGAGTATGATCATTTCAAACGTGGATAGTTGTTCCATAGCGGTGGGTACCAGTTGTTATAGTTAGGGCTTGCCATGCTGGATTTCAAGGCATGAGCAGGGACTGTTTTACGTTATGATATGGCAATAGTCAAAAGCTGAATGAACCCCCATTATGCTGGACAATTACATATGAGCACCTGGGTCAAGGGCACGGTTGTCAATCTCAGACAGTGGACTGATGAACTGTATTCGGTTCAGCTTGAGGCGGATATCGCATCGTTCACTGCAGGACAGTTTACCCGGGTTGCACTGGAGATTGACGGCGAAATGGTGGCACGGCCGTATTCGTTCGTGAATGGCCCTGATAACCCGGTACACGAATTTACTTTCATTCTCGTCAAGGATGGTCCGCTGACGCATGAATTGGTCAAGCTGAAACGCGGCGATACGCTGTTTCTGGCTCCCCGGGGTGCCGGGTTCTTTGTCCTCAGCGAGGTGCCGGAAGCGGACACCCTGTGGATGCTATCGACCGGTACTGCACTGGGCCCCTTCCTGTCGATTTTAGCAACAGCCGATGCCTGGCAGCGTTACCGGAACATTGTACTGGTGCATGCTGTTCGTACAGCAAAAGAACTGACCTACAGTGATGAGATCCGGGCCTTGCTTGAACAGCACCCCGAACAACTACAATTCATCCCGTTTGTCAGTCGCGAGGACACCGGTTTTGCCATCAGGACACGCGTGCCTGCGGCCATCGAGGACGGGCGTCTGGAGCAGAAGGCGGGAATCAGGATCACTGCCGCTGATAGTCAGGTCATGGTCTGCGGTAACCCGGCAATGGTTCGCGATACCGTGCTTGCCCTGGAGGCCCGCGGCATGAAAAAGAACAAACGCCGTGACCCTGGACAGATTACGACGGAGCAGTACTGGAAGGAGTGAATATTTTAGTATCCGTCCATGAACACCATAATTTCTCTCGCCAAAGCTTCCGCTCCTGCTCACGCCCCTTACCTACGTCCCTTCAGGCAAGGCGCAAAAACGCCAAGAAAAAATAGAATATGCCTTTAGAATAGTACGATTTTAACTTTTCAGTCTTTGCGGTCTTTGCGTCTTTGCGTCTTTGCGAGAGTTATTCTTCCTGAATAAAAGCTAATTAACGGCGCTCCTACAGGAACAAGGTCAACACACCCGTATAGCCATACAAGCGGTTATGGGATATCTCACCATTGGCAAAGAATCCCACCAGCGGGAAATCACCGAGCTGCTCCTGAATCAATTTCAACTCTTCCGAGTGTTCACCAAACTGGTGTCTGCCACGCCCCAGACAGGTGTAGTAGACGCCCCCCTTGATCTGCCGCCCTTTGGCGCGTTTTCGGAGGTCAGTCAGCATGCGTATCATGTCCTCGTGTGCCGTGTCAGCATCGCGACGGCAGAACATAATGGGGGCATCATCTTCAAGGTTGTCCCCGATCGCCAGGAGTTTTTCATTGGGATCGATGCCCATGAGGTTGCGTACCAGGTAATCACCGGTGTCCGACCCCGGTACCGGCAGACCGACAAAGATATAGCCCGCCACACGTGACAGGTCTTCTGCCAGGGCCACGCCAATATCCTCCTTGAAGACATCCAGTGCCGGGCGGCCATCAAGCTCGGCCAGTATGTTGCCCTCGGACCGGGTGATGGTGTGCCGGGCGGCCAGGGGCGTGCACCCCTGTGTCAAGCCACTGATGACCGGTATCCGGGAAGACAGCAACACCCCCGAAAGTCCATTCTCGTAGAACTGTCCTGCTATTTGTTGCGGAAAACTGCCGTCACTGGCGGAAGTCAGGCCACCCACGAGGAAACCGGGATCAAGATCTGTCGACAGGGATTGTATTATCTGGGCAATATGTGTATTGCGTGGATCGCCGTGAACGATACCAAAATGCACGGCCTGTTCGGCTATCCAGTTCCTGTTTTCCGTCAGCATGGTCGACATGGCCTCCATACCTGCCGGCAACAGTCGGTAGCTGTCTTCAGGCAGGGTTGTCAACATGATGGCGGCCGCTGGCTCATCATAGACTTCCAGGCCGGTATAGCAGATACCCGCGCCGACCGTGCCAATCCAGTCCTTGACACCTGTTTGCGTGCGGAGTGCTTCAAGCAGGTTATTGAGATACGGTGCCAGCGGATCGGTTATATAGAGGAAACCGAAATTGGCGCTGGTAGGCTCTGCGCCCAGGTTCTTCAGGCACTGATCGGCGACAGACTGCCAGTTTTCTCCGGATGCGCATGTTGCTTTAAACGATAAATTGACCATATCTGAATTGTACGCACTTGAGTGTGAATGAGAGTAGTCTTTTACTACACTGATTGAGTAGAGAGGTGGACATGTCCGGAAAGAAACTGAAAAATGAAGCGCAGCTGCTTAAGGAAGCCATTCGTGCCGGTGTGGAATACGGTGAGAAGCGCGGCGTGGTGGAATTCGAGGCGACGGATTCCCACAACGACAAGATTGAATATATCTACAAACTGCTGGTCCATGACAAGGTCATAGTGCCACTTGCCCGTGGTGATACCTCACAACCGAATATGCGTCACAAGCTGGCGCTCTGGATGGCACGACAATTGCCAGCTGATCATCCCTTGCTAAAATAAATAATATTTTGTTAGGAGCGCTTCGCAAGCGCGTTCATGCCATAATCAAGAAAATCGCGCTTGCGAAGCACTCCTACAGGGGTATCAATTTTAAGATGGAGGTAGAAATGATGTACCGACCAATTAAAAAGTTTACTACTGCCCTGTTGCTCTTGCTGGCGTCAACCCTGGTACCACAGACGGCCTTTACAGCCGACAGCCCGGATGACGAGGCAAAGGTGGTCTATCATGCGGACTTTTCGGATCCGCGCCGCTTCAGTGCCATGCTGACCAGCATTAACAATATGGTGACCCATTACCAGAATGAACTGATTGATTATGACGTCAGGATTGTGTTTGTTGCCCATGGCATCCGCTTCCTGACTGATGACGGGCTGGCCGGTACACCGTTTGCCAGTGATAATGCACTGGAAGAGCGCCGCAGTAACCTGAAAGGCCGGCTCAGCGCATTGAATTCAGTACAGGGTGTCAAGCTGGAACTCTGTGATATCACGCGCGCCCAGATCAAGTTGCCCGAGAACAAGCTGTACGGGGGTGTGGAAGCCGTGCCTTCCGGCGTAGTACGTCTGGTAGAACTGCAAAGCCAGGGATTTGCCTATATCAAGATTGAATAGTACAGACCCGACTGATAAAAACAGTATTGCCACGGAATACACGAAAAAACACGAAAGAATAAATACCTTCTGGAAATATTTCCGTGTGCATCCGTGGCTATTAAAATAAAAAAACTGTAACTCAGTCTGACTTGGTTCAGTGCCCGTTGTTATCACATTGAAAGCACACGAGTTTACGGATCGTATCCCAGTACCGGTGCCAGCCAGCGCTCGACTTCTTCAATTATAATGCCCTTTCTTGCCGCGTAGTCCTCGACCTGGTCACGTGCGATCTTTCCGGTACCGAAATAACGGGCTTCAGGATGGGAGAAATAAAATCCGGACACCGAGGCCGTTGGCAGCATGGCGAAACTCTCGGTGATGGTCATGCCGGCATGGGTGACCGGATCAATCAGCTCCCACAGGATGCCCTTCTCGGTATGATCCGGGCAGGCCGGATAACCGGGTGCCGGTCGGATGCCACGATATTCTTCCTTGATAAGCTCATCGTTACCGAGGTTCTCGGCGGCTGCATAAGCCCAGAATTCCTTGCGCACCCGCTCATGCATGCGTTCGGCAAAGGCTTCGGCGAGGCGATCAGCGAGCGCTTTCAGCAGGATACTGCTGTAGTCATCGTGGTCAGCCTCAAACTCGGCCACCTTTTCTTCTATGCCGATGCCGGCCGTCACCGCGAAGGTACCCAGATAGTCATTGATGCCGCTATTGGCGGGTGCAATAAAGTCTGCCAGGCAATGGTTGGGTGCCTGGTTGCGGCGGTTCATCTGCTGGCGCAGGAAATGAAACACGGTTTGTCTATTGGCACGTGTCTCATCGGAATACAGCTCAATGTCATCATCGTTAATGGTGTTGGCTGCAAAGAAACCGATCACGGCACGCGCGCTCAGCCACTTCTCACTGACGACTTTCTCGAGCATGGCCCGGGCATCGTCAAACAGACGGCGAGCCTCTTCACCAACCACTTCATCCTCGAGTATCCGCGGGAACTTGCCGGCCAGTTCCCAGGCCTTGAAGAATGGACTCCAGTCAATGAGGTTGACCAGCTCGGCCAACGGGTAATCATCAAATACCCTGATACCCAGAAATACGGGTTTGGCAGGCTGATAGTTTTGCCAGTCTGTCGGGAACTTGTTGGCACGCGCCTCGACCAGGCTGGCGAGTTTGCGATCCTGCTGCTGTCCGGCACGTTGTTCACGCAGTTGCCGGTATTTTTCCTTGGTCTCGGCAATGTAGGCCTTGCGCCTGTCTTCGCTTAGCAAGGTGCTGGCGACACCGACAGCACGGGAGGCATCGGCCACATAGACGACAGCACCGCGGTACTGCGGGTCGATCTTGACGGAAGTGTGTATCTGGGATGTGGTGGCACCACCAATCAGTAACGGTAACTCGAACCCCTGGCGTTCCATCTCCTTGCCAAGGTGGACCATTTCATCAAGCGAAGGTGTGATCAGTCCAGACAGGCCAATGATATCGACATCCTTTTCACGGGCGGTCTTGAGGATGGTTTCAGCCGGGACCATGACACCCAGGTCAATGACCTCGTAACTGTTACATTGCAGCACTACGCCGACGATGTTCTTGCCGATGTCATGCACGTCACCCTTCACGGTCGCCATCAGGATGCGGCCATTACTCCGCGCACCGTCACCCTTTTCTGCATCCATGTAAGGCAGCAGATAGGCCACGGCCTTTTTCATGACACGCGCAGATTTCACCACCTGGGGCAGGAACATCTTGCCGGCCCCGAACAGATCACCGACGACGTTCATACCGTCCATCAACGGCCCCTCGATTACCTGCAGGGATTTCTCGGCTGCCTGCCGTGCGGCCTCGGTGTCTTCCTCGATAAAATCGGTAATACCCTTGACCAGTGCATGTTCAAGACGCTTGTTGACGTCCCATTCCCGCCACTCCAGGTTGTCGGCCTGTTTCGCAGCCTTGCCGTCACCGCGGTAGTCATCTGCAATCTCCAGCAGGCGCTCGGTGGCGTCATCACGGCGGTTCAGGACAACATCTTCTACGCGCTCACGTAATTCCTTCGGGATGTCCTCGTAAATCGCCAGTTGCCCGGCATTCACAATGCCCATGTCCATGCCGTTTTTGATGGCGTGATACAGGAACACCGCGTGGATGGCCTCGCGTACCGGGTTATTGCCGCGAAACGAGAAAGACACGTTGGAAACACCACCGGATACCAGGGCATGCGGAAGTCTGGTCTTGATGTCGTGCGTGGCCTCAATGAAATCGTGACCGTAGTTATTGTGTTCCTCGATACCGGTCGCAATCGCAAAGATATTCGGATCGAAGATAATATCCTCAGGCGGAAAACCGATCTGCCCGGTCAGGATTTTGTAGGCACGCGCACAAATCTCGACTTTACGCTCTCGGGTATCGGCCTGTCCTTCCTCGTCAAAGGCCATGACAATGGCTGCGGCACCGTAACGTCTCACCAGCCGGGCGTGGTTGATGAATTCTTCCTCGCCTTCCTTGAGACTGATGGAGTTCACCACCCCCTTGCCCTGGATGCATTTCAGGCCTGCCTCGATAATGTCCCACTTCGAGGAGTCAATCATGATGGGCACACGGGAGATATCCGGTTCGGCCGAGATCAGATTCAGGAAGCGCACCATGGCATCCTGTGATTCCAGCATGCCCTCGTCCATGTTGATATCGATGATCTGGGCACCGTTCTCGACCTGCTGGCGTGCGACATCGAGCGCGGTTTCGTAGTCACCCTCCATAATGAGGCGCTTGAAGCGTGCCGAGCCGGTCACATTGGTGCGCTCGCCGACGTTGACGAACAGCGAATCTTTACCGATATTGAAGGGTTCCAGGCCTGCCAGGCGGCACTGTGTTTCTATTTCGGGAACGACCCTTGGCGGATGCTGGCTGACAGCGGCGACAATGGCCCTGATGTGATCCGGTGTGGTACCGCAACAGCCACCGACAATATTAAGGAAACCATTGGCGGCCCAGTCACCCAGCTCGGCAGCAATCTGCTCCGGTGTTTCATCGTATTCACCAAACTCGTTGGGCAGTCCGGCATTCGGGTGTGCGGAAATGCGAATGTCCGCGAGGTGCGACAGTTCTTCGATATACTGACGTAATTGTTCCGCACCCAGGGCACAGTTGAGTCCTATCGAAACCGGTCGCGCATGCCGCAGCGAGTTCAGGAAGGCCTCGGTAACCTGCCCCGTGAGGGTGCGTCCGGACGCATCGGTGATAGTGCCGGATATCATAATGGGGAGACGCGTGCCGGACTCCTCGAACAACCGGTCAACGGCAAAGACCGCCGCCTTGGCATTCAGGGTATCGAAGATGGTCTCGATGAGGATAATATCGGCACCACCTTCAATCAATGCGCGTGTGGATTCCGTGTAGGCCTCGACCAGTTCGTCAAACTTGATATTACGGAATGCCGGGTCATTGACGTCCGGTGAAATCGAGGCGGTGCGATTGGTAGGCCCCAGGACGCCGGCGACAAAGCGCTGCTTCTCCGGTGTTTGCGCGGTCACTGCATCAGCAGCCTCGCGCGCAAGCCTTGCCGAGGCTACATTAATTTCGTAGGCCAGTTCTTCCATGCCGTAGTCAGCCATGGCGACCCGGGTGGAATTGAAGGTATTGGTCTCGATGATGTCTGCGCCGGCTTCCAGGTACTGCGTATGAATATCCCGGATAATCTGTGGCCGGGTCAGGCTCAGCAGGTCGTTATTGCCCTTCAGATCCGACGGCCAGTCCTGGAACCGTTCGCCCCGATAATCAGCCTCATCCAGCTTGTGGCGCTGGATCATGGTGCCCATGGCGCCATCCAGAAACAGGATGCGCTCGTTAAGTAATGCAGTGAAATTTTTCATGTGTTTCAGTGGAATAGACCAAGCCCGTAAGTCTAACACGCATACTTGATTTTTGAATGGTCGACGTAATATCGATAGTCAGGTTGTCGGCTTGACAGCTGTTCCCTGTGCCCAATCGCGCGGTGGACCAGTTGTCCGTGTTACTCAAGCTAATATCTCCATATATGGGGGATATATTGGTTTTAAATCCCTATATATAGTATCATTATCAAATACCTGCATAATTATTTGGGTGATTTACTAAACTTCAGGACATCAGTTTATTGAAACGACCGTGCTCTACATGAAGAAAAAACGCGCCACTCTGATTCTGGTTTGTGCCCTCTGCCTGCCGCTGCCCTCAACAGCGGTGGCAATGGATGACATGTTTGGTGCGATGTTCCGCATGATGCTGGTCATGATGAATGTCATGTCCGACTCGATGCTTGAGAATTCATCTGATTTCGGATCCGCTAGTTCCCTCGATTTCGGGATGGGCAGCTGGCCCGCGATGGGGGCAATGTCCGGCATGAGCCCGATCTCCGGTGCCAGTAGTTTTCCCGGCATGAGTCCCTGGACCGGCATGGGTGGCATGTCCGGGATGAATCCCTGGTCTGGCATGAGCGGCATGCCCGGGATGAGTCCCTGGTCTGGCATGAGCGGCATGCCCGGGATGAGTCCCTGGTCTGGCATGAGCGGCATGCCCGGGATGAATCCCTGGTCTGGCATGAGCGGAATTCCCGGCTACGGAACAGGTATGACACCCTGGTCAAACCCGATGCCGAACAATACCTGGAGCAATCCATTTACATCGGGTTACCCGTCTTATCCAAATACCCCCTATAACGCTGCCGATTATGGCGGTCAGAAGTACCGGCCGGTGTCGCTACTGGACGGTCGCTGGTTTGGTTATTCCGATGAGATTCTTGAGGTCAGGGGTAATCGTTTTCGACTCATGCAGGGGCAATACAGCATTAACGGTATAGTCAAAATTAAAAACAATATTGTCAATCTGTACAGCCCGGAGACCGGTACTGTGACGCAATACACCTTTATGGTGAACCAGTCCGAATTGATGCTGCAGGATGCCAACGGCCAGGTACTGAGTTTCAACAAACGGCCTGTTAACGGTGCAGTGCACGTCTTTTAGGAAAAAACGTCATTCCGGGCGAAGCGTAGCGAAGACCCGGAATCCAGAGGTTTATTTTCAGTCTGTTACTGGATTATTCGCTTCGTTCACCCTTCGGGCTGCCCTCTACGGGCGCTCAACGCGCTCCGCGCTTTTGCGGGAATCCAGTGAAATCGCGGATGCGATCCGCTCCTGCAATTATCACTCCTCGTCGGTGTCCGCCGGGGCCTGATCGCCAGGTGTCTTTTTGGTGGCAACAGGCGGATCATTCGACAGTGATGCGACGGCAGGCGCTGTTGCAGCGACATTGTAATGGTGAACATCCTGCTGTGGATAGGGGATGGAGATGCCCTCCTTGTCGAAACGCTGTTTCACGCTACGTGTAATATCCCAGTACACGTTCCAGTAGTTTTCGGTCTTGACCCAGGGACGGCAGACAAAATTTACCGATGAGTCGGCAAGTTCATGGACCTGCACAACCGGTTCAGGGTCCTTGAGCACCAGTTCATGGTTACTGACGATCTCTTCCATAATGTGCTGGGCCTTGTCGATATCGTCATCATAGGAAATACCGAAGATCAGATCGACACGCCGTGTTGCACTGCCCGTGATGTTCGTAATACTGCTGCCCCAGACGCTGTTGTTTGGCACGATGACCATTTGGTTGTCGGGTGTGTTGATCTGAACAGACAGCAGGTTAACCGATTTCACTTTTCCCTGTATGCCGCCAATTTCCACGAGGTCGCCAACATCAAACGGACGGAACAACAGGATCAGAATACCACTGGCGAAGTTACCCAGAGAGTCCTGCAGTGCAAAGGCAACGACGAATCCGGCTGCACCAATAACCGCCAGCAACGGACCGACATTGATTTCCAGCGTCGTCAGTGCGACCAGCACACCGATTGCAATGACCAGTCGCCGCACCGATACCACCATGAACTCTTCCAGAAGCTGTGAGGTGTTCGTTGCTTTTGCAAACAGCTTCTTTGTGCCCCGGCCGGCCAGCCTGGAGAGAAAGATGAAAACAATAATGGTAATAATAAAGACACTGATATTCTTCAGCCAACGCAGGCCACCCTCCTCTGATGTGGTCCAGCCAGTGATGGTTTTCCAGGTTGCCTCGGCGTCGGTGATATCGACCTGTATACCTGATATTGCAGATATGTACTGACGGGCCTCGGTGGCATCACCCCCCTTTACCTCCCAGGCTGTGATGACGACATTGGTGTCATCAATGAGGGCAGTCTGTTGCGCCCTCAGGTGATTGATATAGTCAAGTAGTTCTTCCCGGGTCTGTGCCCGCGCAGCTGCTTTTTTTGAGACAGCCTGTCTCGCCATTTCCAGCTTTTTGTCCCCTGCATCCTGTGCTGCTGAAGGTTTGCTGTCTGGTTCGGGTGTCTTGACGGTTTCCTTCTCTTCCTTGTCTGCTGCCTGTTCCTTTGCAAATTTTGCAGCCGCCGCAATAACCCGGTTGACTGCAGTATTGCCTTTCATTTCACTTGCAGCCGTTTTGGACTCTTGCTCCAGTGCCTTTGCTTTCGAAATGGCAGCTTCCAGTGCCTCGGCAGCCTCGGTGTCGTCAGGCTTGTCATCGGCTGTCTGCTTGGCCTTTTCTATCTCATCGAGTGCCGCCTGGATATCATCTGCGTACTGTAATTCAGAACGCTTGTATTTGGCGCCGATATCGGCCTCGCTGATCTCCGAGATCTTGGATTTGAGCAGTTTCAACCAGCCCTGTGTCTCGGTCTCGAGTTCGGCGCGGGTGAGCGGTCGCAGCAACAACTCCAGTTCATCGGACGGGATGTCCGGGTTACCCGTGGTCGTGGCCTTTCCTGTGGTTTTTTCCGCACTGCTAACAACCGCGCTCAGTCCCAGTGTGAGAAAAAGAATAATCAGCAGATATCTCATTTTCATAATAGTTCCCTCAGATTCCAGCATCCGTTTCTTCCGTTAAGTTCTCTTTAGTCCCGCTTGATTCCTCGTCCGACCCATGTAGCCATTCTTTGGTCGAGTCCCAGGCCTCGGCACTGCCTTCTTTGGTAGCATCCCACGTGTCACCGGAAAATTCTTTGGTTTTGTCCCAGGCTTTGGCGCTACCTTCCTTGGTGGCATCCCAGGCGTCACCGGAAAACTCTTTGGTATCCTTCCAGAGCTCGGCACTTGTTTCCTTTGTGGCATCCCAGGCGTCACCCGATGCCTCCTTGGTCTTATCCCACGCCTCGGCGCTACTCTCGCCGGCGGCATCCCAGCTGCCACCGGTCTCATCGGTGGCGTTATCGCCCGCTTCTTCCGGGATAACGGTTGCGGCATGGGCACTGTTCATAAAGCACAGACAAATAGTCATGTAAGCGATTCCGCTGACCAGTAAACGGGGTATGTTCTGCATGATTATTTTACTCCAAAAAAAGCTGCATATATTGATTAGCTTACTGATATGCATAGATATTTGTAAGCATATGCGGCTGATATACCCGCATATATACCCGCTTTTGTAAAAGTGTAAACGGGAATAAAACACCCTTTCGGGATGAGTAAGGGTGGGAACTATAGCAAAGCGGGTATAAGAATCGCCATTCCTGGCGAAACCAAACAGGGTGTAAGCGATGACTGCCGTTTGTTGAGATAAACTAACGGAAGGGCCTTAAGCCTTTATGCGTAATTGGTACGATAAGGCTGGACATGTAAATCTGACTTGTTTTGGCGAGATTGCCAAAGATCATAGGCATTTTGTAGACGAAGCCAGTGGTCTGCCGATGGGTTTTTAAATGCGAGCTCTAAACGTAACGCCATCTCTGGTGTTATTGCACCTCTACCATTTAATACTTTTGAAAGTGTTTTACGACTAACATTTAAATGTTCAGATACATCTGTAATGGTGAGTTCTAAAGGGGTGATTACCAGCTCTATTAGAATTTCACCAGGGTGTGCCGGGTTATGCATGCTCATTAGTGATAATCCTCATAATTAACTATTTCAGCATCTCGATCTATAAATCGAAATGTTACTCTCCAATTGCCGCTAACAGAAACTGACCAAATGTTTTTACGTCTACCTTTTAGCTCATGTAACACAAAATTATTTGCTACTGATGTGCTTGATACCGCCCATATAGGATTCCAGTGCATCGGGCACCCGGATCGACCCGTCTGCCTGCTGGTAATTTTCCATAATGGCGACCAGTGTGCGTCCCACCGCAAGGCCTGAGCCGTTGACGGTGTGCAACAATTCCGGTTTACCGGTTCCCGGGTTGCGCCAGCGTGCCTGCATGCGGCGTGCCTGAAACGCTTCGAAATTACTGCATGACGAAATCTCACGATAGCGCTGCTGTCCTGGTAACCACACCTCGAGGTCATAGGTCTTGGCGGCAGAAAAACCAAGGTCCCCTGTACACAGGGTCACCAGCTGGTAGGGCAGTTCGAGTTTCTGCAGGATGGCCTCAGCATGGCCGGTGAGCTGTTCCAGTGCATCATAGGATGCCTCCGGCCGTACCAGTTGTACCATCTCTACCTTTTCAAACTGATGCTGCCGAATCATGCCGCGGGTGTCCTTGCCATAGGAGCCTGCTTCTGAACGAAAGCAGGGTGTGTGGGCCGTGTATCGCAACGGCAGTTGCCCGGGTTCAGTAATGGTATTGCGTGCAAGATTGGTCACCGGTACTTCGGCCGTCGGTATGAGATAGTAATCAGTCTCTCCGCTTGTCTTGAACAGGTCTGCCTCGAATTTTGGTAACTGCCCGGTACCACGCAGGCTGTCTGCATTGACCAGGTAGGGAACATACACTTCCGTGTAACCGTGTTCGCGGGTATGACTGTCCAGCATGAACTGGATGAGGGCACGGTGCAGTCGTGCCAGCGGACCCTGAATGACGCTGAAACGTGATCCTGCCAGTTTGGCGGCCGTTTCAAAGTCCAGCTGACCCAGTTGATCGCCCAGATCAACGTGATCCCTGGCCTCAAAATCAAAGACAGGCGGTTCCCCCCACGTTCTGAGTACCGGGTTGTCCTCTTCACCCTTGCCGTCAGGAACGGATGCATGCGGCATATTGGGTATGCCCATCAGGATGTCATTCAATTCATCCTGCAGTTGAGACAGTTCCTGTTCTTTTTCCTTGAGTTGTTCGCCCAGTCCCTCGACCTCTTGCAGCAGCGGCGTGATATCTTCACCGGCGGCCTTGGCCTTGCCGATGCCTTTGGAACGACTGTTACGTTCAGCCTGCAGTTGCTGCGTTTCTACCTGGATGGTCTTGCGCCGATGTTCCAGTATTTGCAGAGCAGCGGTGTCGAACGTAAATCCACGGCGGGCAAGCTGTTGCCTGACCATGTCGAGTTCACTGCGTAAGAGTTTGGGGTCGAGCATATTAATCCTTCAAGTACATGAAATGGTTTACACCACCAGTGTCGCCGGCCAGCTGACGATGTGGCCGGGTTCTATATCCTTGCGGATGTGTTCGAGGATGTCATTGACCTTTTGCGGAACATCAAAGAATTCGATAACCAGTGGCAAGTCCAGTGACATGTCAAGCAGTGATGATGAATGCATTTTTCCGGATTTTCCAAAGCCGCTAATACCACGGAAGACCGTGACACCCTGTACTTTTTCCTCATCATGCAGGCGCTGCAGCAGACCTTCGATGCGCCCCTCGCCTTCTGTCAGATAGATGTGGACAAAGGTGACATCCAGTTTATTCATAACTGCCTCGCTGTGAATACACCAAGTCCGGCGGCCGCAATACACACGCTGACACTCAGCAGCACGTTGGCGAGCGCCTTGCCTGGATACCCTGCTTCCATGAGATTCAGGGTCTCCAGGGAAAATGTTGAAAAGGTGGTAAATGCACCCAGCACCCCGATCAGCAAAAACGCGCGCAGCGCGGGACCAGTGGCAAAGCGGTCCAGTAGCCAGATATACAGGAAGCCCATCAGCAGGCTGCCGAGTACATTGACCGTTAGCGTGCCATACGGGAACCCGGCACCCAGGCGGCTGTGAATCGCCGTCGATGTCCAGTACCTCAAGAGCGCGCCAAGGGCGCCACCGGCGGCGATGGCCAGTACCTGGGTCATGCTGTTAGCCCGTTTTCCATTGGCGCATATGGTACACGCCGGGTGCGCCGCGCGCACCCGGACCAATAATAATAACCCGCAGGAGCTGATCGCATCCGCGATTCATACGATTATTCATATCGCGCTTGCGAAGCGCTCCTGCAGGCGTGCTGCCCAATTCCCGCTATGTTTTCTTGTCGAGTTCGCGCAGGTGGGCGAGCTTTTCCCTGATTTTGATTTCCAGCCCCCGGGGAACAGGCTGGTAGTAGCCGGGGTCGGCCATAGCGTCCGGAAAATAATGTTCGCCGGCGGCATAGGCTTCGGGTTCATCATGCGCATAGCGGTAGGCCTTTCCATGGCCCAGTTCCTTCATGAGTTTGGTAGGGGCATTGCGCAGATGCACCGGCACTTCAAGTGAGCCGGTTTTCCCGATCTCTGCACGTGCAGCCTTATAGGCCTTGTAGACGGCATTGCTCTTGGCGGCACAGGCCATGTAGATAACGGCCTGAGCAAGCGCCAGTTCGCCCTCCGGGCTGCCGAGGCGCTCCTGAACATCCCAGGCATTCAGACACAGCGTCAGTGCCCGCGGGTCGGCGTTGCCAATATCCTCCGAGGCCATCCGTACAATGCGACGTGCCACATACAAGGGGTCACAGCCGCCATCCAGCATGCGCACCAGCCAGTACAGGGCAGCGTCCGGTGAAGAGCCGCGGACACTCTTGTGCAGTGCAGAGATCTGGTCATAGAAGTCATCCCCGCCCTTGTCGAAACGGCGTGTACCACCGGCAATCACTTCGTTGAGGATAGCTTCAGGAATGGTCTGCTCGCCGCCTGTCTCTTCCGCCAGGTCCGAGGCAATTTCCAGCAGATTCAGGGCGCGTCGCGCATCACCATCGGCTGCCAGGGCCAGCCGGTCACGCAGCTCAGGTGCGAATTCCAGTTCATTTTCACCGAGGCCATGCTCGCGATCGTACAAGGCGGCATCAATAATGCTACGCAGATCTTCGGGTTCTATTCGTTTCAGGACGTAAGTTCGTGCGCGGGATAGCAGTGCACTGTTCAGTTCAAACGACGGGTTTTCGGTGGTTGCACCTATAAAGATGACCGTGCCATCTTCAACATAGGGCAGAAAGGCATCCTGCTGGGCCTTGTTGAAGCGATGTGCCTCATCAATAAACAGAATCGTCAGGCGTGATTCCATTTCACGAATCTGGCGGGCGGCGGCCACCGCATTCCGGATGTCCTTGACACCGGCAAGCACCGCCGACAGCGTGATGAACTCGGCATGGGTCTGCTCTGCCAGCATCCTGGCCAGTGTGGTCTTGCCGGTACCGGGCGGGCCCCACAGAACCATGGAGTGCAGGTTGCCCTCCTCGATGGCACGACGTAACGGTTTGCCGACACCGAGAATATGTGATTGCCCGACATAGGCATCCAGTGTCCGTGGCCGCATGCGGTCGGCGAGTGGACGATAGGCAGCGGATGGGGAGGACATGAAGCCGGCTTGCGGAGGGGCGTTAGCGGGTGTTACCTATGACATCTGCGCCTGCGGGCGGTGTAAAGGTAAAGATGCGCTCATCAAGCTTCGGGTTACGTTCCAGCTTGCTAAAGCTGAATATCGTGGTGTTGCCAAAACTGTCTTCTGCATCAATGTGTGTGAGCAGCTTGCCGGAAAAATGCACCTGCAGCCGGGTGACGTTGCTGTCATCCCTCCTGGGGACGAGCGTGACCCGCTGCTCACCCGCAGTGCTTGAGGTTTCTTCAATGCTGAAAACCGTCTCCAGTGGCTTGTCACCACTGAGCAACATGGCCGGTGTGGACGTCAGCACCTCGGAGGCCGGTTGTACCGTGACCTGTTCAAGGTCCTCGTCATAGGACCAGAGACGTTCGCCGTCAGCCACCAGTTGTTGCTTGTAGGGCGTCTCATAGTCCCAGCGAAAGCGCCCCGGGCGCATGATCCACATGTGGCCCTGCGATGACTGTAACAGTTCCTTGTTGCCGTCCATGACCTGCTGGTCAAAGTCGGCCTGCATGGTCAGCAGGCCGGTGAAGAATGCTGTGAACCAGGCGGGTGGTGGCTGTGCATGACTGGCAGCCGGAATGAACAGCAACAGACTGCAGATACATAACAGGGGTGAGATTCTCATGCGTCGGGCGGCGGTGGTGCCAGTACCACACGATTACCGTTGCTCTCCATGGGCGAGACAATGCCAGTCTCTTCCATGCACTCGATCATCCGTGCGGCGCGGTTATAGCCGATCTTCAGGCGTCGCTGTACGCCGGAAATCGATGCCCGGCGTGACTCGGTCACAATGGCGACAGCCTGGTCGTAGAGCGGATCTGATTCGGCATCATCCCCGCCGCTGCCCCCGGCATTGGCGGCTGACAGGCCGGGAACGGGTTCTGACGGCATTTCAAGAACCTCGGCCATGTACTCGGGTGCCGACTTGCCCTTGAGGTGCCCGGCTACCTTGTGCACCTCCTGGTCCGAGACAAAGGCGCCGTGGACACGCACCGCCAAACTGGTGCCGGGTGCCATGTAGAGCATGTCGCCATGACCAAGCAGCTGTTCCGCACCCATCTGGTCAAGAATGGTGCGCGAGTCGATCTTTGAGGAGACCTGGAAGGCGATACGGGTCGGGATGTTGGCCTTGATGAGTCCCGTGATGACATCAACGGAGGGCCGCTGGGTAGCGAGTATCAGATGGACACCGGCAGCGCGTGCTTTCTGCGCCAGTCTTGCAATCAGTTCCTCTACCTTTTTGCCCACCACCATCATCATATCCGCAAGTTCGTCGATGACGATGACGATGTAGGGCAGCGGTTGCAAGAGGGGATGTTCGGTGCCTTCCAGTACCTCTTCAGGCTTGAACAGCGGGTCCGGGATCGGTTCTCCGACCTCCTCGGCCTCTTTCACCTTGCGGTTGTAGCTGGCGATATTGCGCACGCCCAGCGCTGCCATCAGCTTGTAACGGCGTTCCATTTCACCAACACACCAGCGCAAGGCGTTGGCTGCTTCGTTCATGTCGGTCACCACCGGCGTCAGCAGATGAGGAATGCCTTCATACACAGACAGTTCCAGCATCTTTGGATCAATCATGATCAGCCGTACGTCTTTCGGCAGCGTCTTGAAAAGCAGACTCAGGATCATGGCATTGATGCCCACCGATTTACCGGACCCGGTGGTGCCGGCCACCAGCAGATGCGGCATGCGGGCAAGGTCAACAACAATGGGCATGCCACTGATGTCCTTACCCAGTGCCATAGTCAATGGCGAGGTGGATTCATCAAATTCGCGCGTATTGAGAATTTCCCCAAGGCTGATAATCGAACGGTATTCGTTTGGAATCTCCAGGCCGATGACTGACTTGCCAGGGATGACTTCAACCACGCGCACACTGATGGCGGACAGTGCGCGGGCAATATCCTTGGCAAGGTTACTCACCTGGCTGACCTTGACGCCCGCGCCCAGGTCGAGTTCAAAACGGGTAATGACCGGACCCGGATTGACGGCAACCACTTCGACCTCAATATTGAAGTCCAGTAATTTCATTTCAACCAGTCGTGACATGGCCTCCAGCGCCGAATCGGAATAGCCCTCCTCCGTCGGTCGTGGCTCATCAAGCAACGACAGCGGCGGCAATTCTGAATTGGCCGGTGGTTCAAACAGGGGAACCTGGCGTTCACGCTCAATGCGTTCACTTGACTGTGGTTTTACTATCACCGGCTCAATGCGTACCGGCTTGCGCTTGGCCACTTTTTCCTGACTGGCCTTGATGACCTCTACGCGTTTATTGCGGACACGACGGGCAGCCAGCTGTTCCGGAATGTCGCTGGCGAATGCGTACAGGTGATCGGCGTATATAAGGGTATGTTTGCCAATGAAATCCATGACCACCAGCCATGAAAGCCCTGTAAACAGGGTGGTGCCGGTAAGGAACAACGCCAGCAGGAACAGCGTGGCACCGACCGGACTGACGACGCCGACGAGGCCGTTACCGATGACATTGCCCAATACCCCACCGGCACCGGCAGGTAAGCCGGCGCTGTTCGACCCCGCTTCCAGTGTGGCAAGTCCACACCCGGCACCGACTGTCAGCAGGAAGCCTGACCAGCGCACGGCCAGCACATGCAGATCAATGCCGCCACTCGGTGTATGGTCACGGTAGACCAGCCAGCCACTGTAGCCAATCATGAGGGGAAAGAGGTAGGCAAGGTAGCCAAGTAAATACAGCAGCACATCGGCCAGCCAGGCACCGACCAGCCCGCCGGCATTGTAAATTTGGCTATAGGCGCCACTGTTGGACCAGCCGGGGTCTTCCGGATTGTAGGTGGCCAGCGAGACCAGTAGAAAAATGGCCGTCGCACCCAGGATGAGCAAGGCGCCCTCGCGTAATCCGCGGGAGACCTGGTGTGTCAGTTGTGCCGGTTTTGTCGATTTACGTCGTGCTTGTGCCAAAATCACCCTCTGTTATAGATAGTACCGCCAATCGCAAGATTCTATTTGAATTTATCAATCACGCAAGTGATTCTTTCAATGCTGGATGAATGAGCTCACCGCTGGCCACATTGATACCACGGTTGAGGGACGGGCTGTTTTTCCAGTCCGCACGTGTCAGTGAGTGTACATAGGGCAATAATGCGGCAGACAGGGCCTGTGAGGCACTGCGGGGTACGGCGCCGGGCATATTGGTGACCGCAAAATGCAACACCCCTTCATCCACATAGGTCGGACTCTCATAGCTTGTTGGGCGGGTCGTCTCGATACAGCCACCCTGGTCTACGGAGATATCCACAATGACGCTGCCAGGCTGCATCTGGCGGACCATGTCACGGCTGACGATGTGCGGTGCCCGCCGGGCGGTCTTCAAGGTAGCTCCAATCAGTAAATCTGCAGTGGCCACTGCCCGTTTGATGGCATCTTTATACGGATACAGTCCGGTGACATTATTTCCCAGGGTGCGCATTGCGGCCAGCCGCTCGCGGCGCAAATCGAAGACCATGACTTCCGCACCGATCGCGGCAGCCATCGCAGCCGCATTTCCACCGGCATTACCGGCCCCGATAATCACCACACGACCGCGTTCTGCACCGGGCAACCCCCCAAGCAACAACCCTTTGCCCCCCTGCGGTTGATGCAGCAGACTGGTACCGATTTGTATTGCGATGCGTCCGGCAATATCACTCATGGGCGCCAGTAATGGCAATGCCCCGCTGTCGGCTTCAACCGTCTCGAAAGCGACAGCCGTCAGCCCGATATCCTGCAAGCGGCGTGCGAGTTCCGGATTGGCGGCGAGGTGTAAAAAACAGAATAAAAGATGATCTTTCCGTAATAGCGCCAGATCATCTGTCACCGGTTCCTTGACCTTTACAATCAGTTCTGCCTGACTGTAGGTTGTGTTCGCATCTGCAGCGATCGTCGCACCGATGGCAACATACTGCTCATCCGGATACCCTGATAGCTTTCCGGCATTGTGTTCTACGTAAACGGTATGGCCTGCATGAACGAGATCGCCACAGGCTTCAGGGCTGAGCGCAACACGGCCCTCCAGTGGTTTGATCTCACGCGGAATCCCTATATGCATGGTTGCTTTACCCTACCCTTCAAGTTCCGTAACATTCGGCTCAGCTGTATTTACTGCCCGGCAGACCATTTGGCGCGTTCGCCAGTCTGTCCCAGGCAATTAACCGGAGTTATTATACATGAGCGATATCAAGCACTGCCGTCTTCTTATTCTGGGATCCGGTCCGGCCGGGTATACCGCAGCCGTGTACGCCGCCCGCGCAAATCTGTCCCCGGTGCTGGTAACAGGTCTGGAACAAGGCGGACAGCTAATGACAACCACAGAGGTCGAGAACTGGCCCGGTGGTGATGAAGGATTGCAAGGCCCGCTGTTGATGGAGAATATGCGCATGCAGTCCGAGCGCTTTAACACCGAAATTATCCTTGACCACATCCACACGGTTGATTTCAAAACCCGGCCCTATCGGCTGGAGGGTGATGCGGGTGTCTATACCTGTGATGCCCTGATTATTGCCACCGGCGCCTCTGCAATGTACCTGGGGCTGCCATCCGAGGAAGCCTTCAAGGGTAAAGGGGTATCCGCCTGTGCCACCTGTGATGGATTTTTCTACAAGCAGCAGCCGGTGGCGGTGATTGGCGGTGGTAATACCGCCGTTGAGGAGGCGCTGTACCTGTCCAATATTGCTTCTCATGTAACGCTGGTGCACCGTCGGGATGAGCTACGTAGCGAGAAAATTCTCCAGGACCGCTTGTTCAGGAAAGAAGCTGAAGGTGTGGTAAGCATTGCATGGGACAGTGTACTTGATGAAGTGCTGGGAGATGACAGTGGTGTGACCGGTATGCGCATCAAAAACGTAAAAGATGGCAGCACGAAGGATATCGAATTGCAGGGTGTTTTTGTTGCCATTGGTCACAAGCCCAATACCGCGATCTTTGCGGGTCAGCTGGAGATGCAGAATGGCTATATCAGCATCAAGAGCGGTAATGATGGCAATGCAACAGCGACCAGTGTCGAGGGGGTATTTGCCGCCGGTGATGTCAGCGACCATATCTACCGCCAGGCGGTAACTTCTGCCGGAACCGGTTGTATGGCGGCGCTGGATGCCGAGGCCTACCTGGACCATCTGGCAGATCATGCCGGAAGGATGGATTAGGGAAGCGCTGAGTACTTAGTTTCCATCCATTAAACGCTATAATTTCTCTCGCAAAGGCGCAAAGACGCCAAGAAAGAATTTTTATAGTTTTTTTCTAACAGAAAAATTATAGCTTCGCGATCTTTGCGCCTTTGCGAGATTTATTCTTTCTGAAATGGCAC
>Ga0316187_10000319_pt1 | contig 36138 bp, 35 predicted proteins | sample CroRivburrow1_MG_FD_204927 | JGI IMG/M metagenome (GOLD analysis project Ga0316187, IMG submission 204927) | Coastal sediment microbial communities from Maine, United States - Cross River worm burrow 1 | ecosystem: Environmental > Aquatic > Marine > Coastal > Sediment | place: USA: Maine... | reverse complement strand
GTATGGCGTCCCCAAGGGGAGTCGAACCCCTGTTACCGCCGTGAAAGGGCGGTGTCCTAGGCCACTAGACGATGGGGACCTGGACGAACGCGGCGAAGCATATGTTCATAACTTGCTGCGTCAACCTAGCATCTGAAGAAGCAGAGATATCTGCTTGTTCAAATGTTTCTAACATGGTGCGCCCACTAGGACTCGAACCTAGGGCCCACGGATTAAAAGTCCGCTACTCTACCAACTGAGCTATAGGCGCTTTGAAAGGCGGCGAAGTTTCTCGAAATCGGGGCCTGTGTCAAACATATTTTTTAACTGCGAAATTTATGTCATTTCTTCCCTTACCGCTTTCCTCTTCAAATGCTACGGTTGCGGTATGAAATATCACCCGGTACCTGATTATCATATGCATACACCACGCTGTAATCATGCGGTAGGAGATGTTGCGGAATATGCTGAAGCAGCAGTGATTCTTGGCTTGAAAGAGATCGGTATGTCTGATCACTCTCCGATGCCCGGAGGCTTTGACAAAGCCTGGCGTATGGATCGCAGTGAGCTTACCGGATATTTGGATGAAGTGGCTGCTGTGCGGGATGATTTTGCCGGCAAGCTGATTATTAAAACCGGATTGGAGGCTGATTTTCACCCCGGTACCGAGTCCTATGTCAAAGAGATGATCGACTCGACAGCGTGGGATTATGTGGTTGGCTCAGTTCACTATATCGGTGACTGGGCGTTTGATAATCCGGAAGAGATGGGGCGCTGGGACGTGTGTGATGTTGAAGATGCTTATGTTGGTTATTTCAAACTTGTGGCCGACTCTGCCCGGTCCGGTCTTTTCGATATTATCGGCCACCCGGACCTGATTAAGAAGTTTGGTCATCGCCCTCCACTGGATAGCAGTAAGGTTCATGAGGCCGAAGAAGCGATGCTTGCTGCTGTGAAAGAGGCGGATGTGGCGCTCGAGGTGAGTTCAGCAGGGCTGCGCAAGCCTGTTGCGGAGGTCTACCCCCATGCCCGCATCGTTGCTCGCTCAGCGGAGCTGGGAATACCTGTCAGCTTTGGTTCGGATGCCCATGCACCCGGCGAGGTGGGTCATGCGATGGATGCCTGCCTGAGTCTGTTGGAGATGTGTGGCATCACTGAGATTGCTACGTTCTCGAAAAGAGTGCGCTCCATGCAGTCGATTCAGAGAGTGTCACATGGCTGAAGATACCATCCTGATTACCGGAGCCTCGGGTGGCTTCGGTTATGAGTTTGCCCGGCAACTGGAGTCAACCGGATGTCGGCTGATTCTGCATGCAAGGGACAGGATACGTCTGCAGTTAACGCTGGATGTTCTGAAAGATCCTGAGCGCCACCGGACGATTATTGCCGATCTTTCTAAGAGAAAAGGTGTTGAGTGTTTTATTGAAGATCTGGCTGATGAAGGCGACCTGACCGGCCTGGTAAATAATGCGGGATTTGGTGTCTGGGGTAAGTTTGAGCAGTGTGAAGATGTGGCCCAACTTGATGTACTGCGTACCGATTTGGTTGCACCGGTTGCGTTAACTCACGCGCTGCTTCCCGGCCTGATCAGAAAGCAGGGCTTTGTTATCAATGTCTCGTCACTGGCAGGGGAGACACCGCTGCCGTACATGAGCACCTACGCTGCCGCCAAGGCAGGATTAACCTACTGGAGTGAAGCGCTGCGCACAGAGCTAAAAGACAAGGTGAAGGTGGTGACATTTGTTCCCGGCCCTTCACCGACCGGATTTCGCGACGTCTCCGGCATGCCTAAAGGCAGGGGCTCTGTTTTTCGGGACTCTGCTGAAGCAGTGGTGGCATCATCCCTGAAAACACTTCGACAGGGCGGTGGTTATTGTGTTCCAGGATTCAGGCATCGCCTGCTCTGGCTGATACAGAAGCTGGTCCCCCGAAATATATCTCTGAAGCTGATGTCCAGATACCTGAAACCCTGAACTGCTCATGTTAGAGAGTCTGGATTACACCGTGCGTATTTCACACAGGGCACGATACGCTCGAATTGTGGTTCGCCCCGATATGAGTGTTGAGGTGGTGCTGCCTCAGGGCGTTCACTCCGGCCATGCTGAAGCACTACTGCGAGAGAAAGAGTTGTGGCTCACCCGTACACTGGACAAGTTTCGGGTTCATGCACCGCTGCAAAAGCTTGAATGCCAAAACAGCAGGCTTGAATCGGTCAGTTTCGAATCTGTTGGGCTTCAGTTTTCTATCACCTATCAGAAAACACCTTCGCTACAGGTGCGGGTCAGAGAGAGAGGTTCAGAACTGTTGGTAACAGGTTCTGTTGATGATTCCATCAAGCTTCGCAGTGCACTTCAGCGTTGGCTGAAACGAAAAGCCAGCGAACTGCTTCTCCCCATGCTAAAGGCAGAGAGTGCGAAGCTGGGCTTGCCGTATGAGCAGGCTGCAATAAGGCTTCAGAAGCGCTGCTGGGGAAGTTGTTCCAGAAAAAAGAGTATCAGCCTCAATGCCAAACTTCTTTTTATGCCCGAACCTCTGATGCGTTATGTGATAGTTCACGAGCTGGCACATCTGAAAGAGATGAATCATTCACGGGCATTTTGGGCAGTGGTGGCACGTTATGATGAAAACTACCTGGAACATTGCAGGGATCTAAAACATGTTTCGCACTGGATTCCGGCATGGGCGGATCACTGATCTATTGAGTTCTGTTTAATAGGTTTCGATGTTTTTCACGCATTTCGGACAGATGGCATGGGTAAGGCGCGCGTCGGAGTTGGTGTCGAGATAATCTTCTAGTGGCACCCAGCTCTCTTCATCTTTGATGTTTTTACAGTAAGAACATATTTTAAGCAGGCCGCTAAGCATTTGCACCTGATCCACTGCCTCTTTTAGCTCAGCAATGGTGTTGCCCAGTTGGAGGTGGGTTTTGATTCGGGCGACTAGCTCGGATGGATTAACCGGTTTGGTAACATAATCAGCACCGCCTGCATCAAACGCCCTAATAATGTCTTCGCTCTCATCTCTGCCGGTTAAAAACAGAATGGGGATGTCGGCGTGAGCAGGGCTGTTCTTAATTCTTGTACAGACTTCATATCCATCCATCTCTGGCATGACAATATCAAGCAGAATCAGATCCGGCGGATTTGATTCAATGAGATCAAGTGCCTCCTGCCCGCTGGTAGCAGTGGTGACTTCAATGTCCTGACGTTCAATGATGGATATGACCACTTTGAGCTGGATTGGGGTATCATCAACAATCAATACGCGATTCATGGAATGTAACTGTGGACGGTTTGTCGCATGAGTGCAAGCCGATCCGTTTGATAAGGAAACCTTTTAGTCTAAGTGGATACTGTGAAGCTGGTTGACTATTCTGTCGGTGGTTGCGTTGAAAACAGTTTCTTGATTCACCATTGCCACAGGTGCCTGGCTACAACTTCCCAGGCAGTGGCTTTTTTTAATGGTTATGTCGGCAGTTGCTTCAAGCCTGGAAATCATCTCAACGCTTCCTGCTTTGCAGCAGAGGGGCCCTGTACAGACTTTCACGGCATAAGGGTTGTCAGGATGCGCGTGAAACAGGTCTGAGAGTTCGTTATCAACGTTAAATTTCTGATCGAAATATTGAAGCACTATCACTACAGCCTCTTCAGGTAGGGAGCCGAAGTGCGCCTGCAGATCCTCAAGTGCAGCAAGAACATATGTCTGTTTGCGTGGATAGTTGCGAAGTTTGAGGATACGCTCAGTCGCTGCACGGATGTCGCCTGTTTGCATCGGCGATATGCTAGACTTGATCTTTGATGGAGGCCATATGTCTGATAATACAGATGGAAGCGGAGATCTGATTCTGACCAATGCTCAGATGCGCATGGCGGATCAACTGACAATAGATAGCAATAAACTCACTGGTATGGAACTGATGGAGCGGGCAGGCGCCGCGATTGCTCAATCGGTGATCCACTGTAGCAGAGATGGTGGACGTATCGTGGTGGTGGTTGGCCCCGGCAATAATGGTGGGGATGGCTTTGTGGCAGCTCGCCTGCTGCGTAAAAAAAATATACCTGTCACGGTGATTCCTCTTGTTTCACTGGATAAGATCGAAGGCGATGCTGCTGCAATGATTGAGCTTGCTCGTAAAGCAGGCGTTAAAATCAGGGAGGAGACAACGGCTGATGACCTGCCCCGGTTGAAGGTGTGGCTGAGTCGCTCCGCGATTATTGTAGATGCAATCTTCGGCACCGGGCTGACAAGGCCACTGGATGGATGGTTTGCAGAGGTGGTCACTGCAATCAATGAGAGTGATAGAGATGTCTTTTCTGTCGATATTGCCAGCGGTATTCACGGTGATACCGGAGAGGTGCTTGGTGTGGCTGTAGAGGCTGATTTTACGCTTCCTATTGCGGCTTATAAATGGGGGCACTGGCTCAACGGCGGACACCAATATGCCGGCACTGTTCTCTCTCCCGCGCCTATTGGTATTTCAGATGAAACACTGAACGAGGCTCAGTCCAGCTGTCCGGCTCCGGTTAGCACCGCCCGGATGGTTGATCAGTGGTTGATCAGGCAAGCTTTTCCACATCGAAAAGAGAATTCGCACAAGGGAGAGTTTGGTGATCTCTGGATATTTGGCGGCTCTCAGGGATACACCGGAGCACCTCGTCTTGCAGCATCGGGCGCACAGGCCATGGGTACCGGGCTGATCAGTATTGCCTGCCCAAGGAGTGTCTATCCGATTCTGGCCGCTTCGAGTCTGGAAGTGATGGTACATCCTCAAGAGGAAGCGCCGTGGAAGGGTGCTGATACTGTTGTTGCTGGTCCGGGTTGGGGCAAAGAGAGCTCAAGAGATCTGGCAGACATTCTTCTTGGCAAAACGCCACTTGTGCTTGATGCAGATGCGTTGAACATGTTGGCTGGCGATCCAAAACTGGTTTCGATTTTGACGATGCGTGATGATGTTACTGTTATAACTCCGCATCCGGGTGAGGCCGGGCGACTGCTGGGTGTTACAGCAAGTGAGATTCAAAATGATCGATTGAATGCTGCTTTGGAGCTGGTAGAGAGGTACAACACGTGGGTGGTTCTGAAAGGTGCCCTGACACTGGTGGTTTCACCTGAGCGGCATGTATGGCTCTCACCTTTCGGCTCTTCGAGGCTGGCTGTGGCAGGCACAGGGGATGTGCTGGCAGGTCTGATTGGTGGTCTTCTGGCTCGTGGCATTGCCCCGGATGTAGCGCTTCCTGCAGCCGTTGGTTTGCATGCACTTGCCGGTGAAGAGCGGGGCTGGCATCGTGCTGGTCAGATGGAAGAGATCATCGTCCGTCTGGTCGGAGAGCTTGGCTGTTCATGATCGAAACTGGATTGTAAGCAATCCGTTTTGAATATGACTATACTTCATCCAGTGTCGGTTTTTTTATGCAGTAGAGGGATAAATAGAGGAGCATATGCAGCATAAAGACAGTTATCGAACTCATCCAATGCCTCTGTCACCGAGGCTTTCAATCTATCGTCTGCATCCGGTAACGCTGGCCAGCGGGGCTCATCGGATCAGCGGGCTGGTGCTTATCCTCTCTGTTCCATTCTATATCTGGTTGCTGATTGCATTGACCGGCAGCTCCGGGGAGTTTCAGAACGCTATTGATATCTTGCGCAGTTTCTGGGGGAAGGTGGCACTGTGGATAGTCGGCATGGCTTTGATCTACCATCTGTTGAATGGTGTCCGGTTTCTGACCATTGATGCAGGTTGGACAGACAGACGCGAACTGATGCGCAGTGGAGCAAAAGTAATGCTTGGTATTGCTGCCGTGGCAGCGCCGCTGTTGGGGGCGCTGTTATGGCTGTAGTACACAGGGATCTGGGTTGCGCAAACAACGGTCTGGAAGATTGGTACTGGCAACGGCTGTCGGCTGTTGTACTGACGATTCTGCTGCCATTGCCGTACATTCTGCTAATCTGGCTGTTACAGGGTGATGTCAGTCAGGGCTCACTGTTGGAGATTCTTGAGCATCCGCTTACTCGCATGTTGCATTCAATACTAATGCTGACCTTGCTGATTCATGCATATATCGGTATCAAAGTCATCGTTGAGGATTATCTGCCATTGAAGATACGCATGCCGTTTCTGGGGGCGATATTGATGGTAGTGATTGGCCTGGGTTTCTGGTGGGCTTCATTAATCTGGGGCTGGGGCGGATAATGATGGCCCTCTTTTCCCGCATTTCTGCGTTACATCTTGCTCGTGTGCAAAAAGCACACGTCACGCGACGTGCCTTGTTCTGCGAGAAAATTGATCCATCGATTTTAGGGGTTAAATAGATGTCGTATCTATCAACGGACAGGGTTGAACATCATTTCCACGATGTCGTCATTATCGGAGCAGGTGGAGGTGGCCTTCGCTGCGCATTGCAGCTAGCCGATGCCGATTGTCGCGTGGCAGTGGTCAGTAAAGTACTACCGACACGCTCGCATACCGTTGCAGCTCAAGGCGGTATGAATGCGGCACTCGGCAATGTGAAATCCGATCACTGGCACTGGCATATGTATGACACGGTGAAAGGCTCGGACTATCTGGGTGATCAGGATGCGATTGAGTATATGTGCCGTGCGGCGCCAAGGGTGGTACGTGAGCTTGAGCATCAGGGCGTGCCGTTTTCACGTCTGGATGACGGTACCATTTATCAACGTGCCTTTGGCGGACAGTCGCGAGAGTTCGGTGAGGGCGGGCAGGCCAATCGAACCTGTGCGGCAGCAGACCGAACCGGCCATGCGATTCTGCACACGATGTACCAGCAGAATCTTCGTGCAGGCACCCATTTCTTTGAAGAGTTTTTTGCTCTCGACCTGATTGTTAATGACGACGGCTGTCAGGGTGTGATGGCATGGGATATTGCTAATGGAAAGTATCATCTGTTTCAGGCCAAAGCAGTTATTATTGCGACTGGCGGTGCCGGGCGTGTTTTTCAGATGACCACCAATGCACATATCTGTACCGGTGATGGCGGGGCACTTGTGTTGGATGCCGGGCTTCCGGTTGAAGATATGGAGTTTTTTCAGTTTCATCCAACCGGCATTGCCGATGTCGGCCCGCTTATTTCTGAGGCTGTGCGCGGTGAGGGCGGCTACCTTCTTAACTCCGAGGGTGAGCGTTTCATGGAGCGTTATGCGCCCACTGCCAAAGATCTTGCCAGTCGTGATGTGGTATCGCGTGCCATTGCACTGGAGGTCAAGGCAGGGCGAGGTTGTGGCCCGAACAAGGATCATGCACTGTTGAAGGTAGACCATCTGGGCGCGGATGTAATCATGCAGCGACTGCCCAATATCCACGAACTTGCTTTGAAGTTTGCCGGTGTGGATTGCGTGAAAGAACCGATTCCGGTGATGCCGACCGCGCACTACACCATGGGCGGTATTCCGACCAACAGATTTGGTGAAGTGGTTCATATTGATGGCGATGAGAAAGAGCGGGTGATGCCCAGTCTTTTTGCCATTGGCGAGGCAGCCTGCGCATCGGTGCATGGTGCCAATCGGCTGGGTGGCAATTCGCTGCTGGAGATCGTTGTCTTTGGCAAGGCCTGTGGTGAGCAGGTGATGGAGTATATGAAAGAGAAGAATTACCATCCGAAACTTGATCCCGACTGCTGGAAAGATGGTGTCGCTCGGGTTGAACGGTGGCTGTCTGGCGAGAAGAGTGGCTTGGCAAGGGTGTCGGATATTCGTGGTAATATGCAGCGTGTCATGCAGGAACATTTCAGTGTTTACCGAACCGAAGAGGTGATGGCCGAGGGTGTTGATCTGATCGAAAAGACAGCGGCTCAACTCGCATCCGCTTTTATTGAAGACAAAAACCGTATTTTCAATACCGAGCTTGTTGAAGCGCTGGAGCTTGAAAATCTGATGGAGCTGGCACGGGTGACAGCGGCAGGTGCACTGGCGCGGACAGAGTCCCGGGGTGCCCATGCACGCGATGACTACCCTGAACGTGATGATGAGCAGTGGATGAAGCATACGCTGGCAAGCATCAAGGCTGGCAAGGTGGAGCTGGACTACAAACCTGTACGGACGATCCCGATGAGTGTTGAGTCGTTTCCACCCAAGAAGCGGGTGTATTGATATGAACGTCCTCAGAGCATCCTGCCTTCGTCCTCTAGCGCATTCCAAAAGTGTTATTTCGGAATGCTTGCTAAAGCCGCCCGTCCATGGGCGGGGGAAGAGAGTATGAGCGATATTATTCAATTAGAAATCTACCGCTACGATCCTGAAAAGGGCGATGAGCCGTCGATGCAACCGTTTGAAGTGCCTGTAAACAAGCCGGGTATGAAGCTTCTTGATGTGCTTAATTATATTAAGTGGAACCTTGATGGCACATTGACCTACCGTCGCTCATGCGGGGAAGGGGTGTGCGGATCAGATGGTGTGAATATCAATGGCGTCAACGGGCTGGCCTGTATCACGCCGATTGCAGGGCTGAAACAGCCGATCAAAGTTCGCCCTCTGCCCAGCCAGCGCGTCATTCGTGATCTGGTGGTTGATATGGAGCATTTCTTCGACCAATACAGGATTGTAAAACCGTGGCTTCAGACAAGGGCACCGACGTCCGAGCGTGAACGACTGCAATCTCCGGAAGATCGCGCCAAATTGGATGGGTTGTATGAGTGCATCCTCTGTGGCTGTTGCTCCACATCGTGTCCGTCATACTGGTGGAATGGAGACAGGTTCTTAGGTCCGGCTACTCTGTTGCAGGCGGCGCGGTGGATTGAAGATACGCGGGATGAAGCGATGGGAGATCGTCTCGATGCTCTGGATGATGAATTCAAAACTTTCCGCTGTCATCAGATTATGAATTGTATTGAGGCCTGCCCGAAACAGCTTAATCCAACCGCTGCTATCGGCAGCATCAAGCGGCATCTGTTGTCTCGAAAATCATGAGCTGTATGGCGTGTTGTCCTGAAGATCTAAATCCCACCAAGGCAATCGATCATATCATACGAACACCTCTTTCCCGGAAATCATAGTTAATCAGCATGGAAGATGAGATCAGACGATTGCGTTATCGATTGAACCGGCAGGGGATGCTCGAACTGGATGAGTGGATGGCTCCACTTGAGAAGGCTCTGCTTTCCGGTGATAGCGAAATCGTTACACAGGTTGAGGCAATGATTGCTGCTGACACGCCCGATCTTCTGGCTATGATGCATGGTGAAATCCCGTTGCCGAAGTTGTTGAGACCATGGCTGGAGCATTGATGAAATCTATTTTTCTGTTGTTAAGCTTGTTGATTGGTTTTTCTGCGCATGCAGGAGGGCTACCTCTATTACATGTTCAGCCAGAAATCCTGGATATGGGCACGGTGAAAGAGGGGGAAGAGGCCAGAGGCACGCTGTTTGTCCGCAACAACAGTGATGCTACGATCACCATTACAGATGTGCAGAGTTCATGTGGGTGCACTGTGGTGGAGCCGAAGAGCAGGGTTTTAGCACCGGGTGCTTTTACAGAGCTGGAAGTGACCATTGATAGCACTGTGAAGCAGGGCGATGTGAAGAAGTCGGTTCAAGTCACTGACTCGGCCGGAAACGTGGCAAAAGCTATTTTGAAACTGCATGTCATCGAAAACCCGCATCTTGTGCGGGAGGGGCGAGGGCTTTTTGATGGTAAGTGTGCCGCATGCCATGTCGACCCTGTGCAGGGAAAGAAAACAGGCAAAGCGATTTATGATGCTGCCTGCCTGATGTGCCATGGTGAAGAGGCATCAGGGGCTTATGCACCGGCTCTGACTGGCTATGAAGATTTGACTGCATTGCAGTATCTTATTTCACATGGAACAGGATCACCGCAGATGCCTGGTTTCTCAAAAAAACAGGGTGGTCCACTGACTCAAAAACAGGTTCTCATACTCTCCAAGTGGTTATTGTCTCTGGACTGAGAGGAGCAATAAGGGTATAAATCCGACCCATGAAAAAAGTACATATAGCTCCCTCAATTTTATCAGCAGATTTTGCAAACCTGGAACAAGAGATTCGCGCCATTGATGAAGGTGGATGTGACTGGGTCCATGTTGATGTTATGGACGGTACATTTGTTCCGCCAATCACAATCGGCGATAATATTCTTAAGGCGATTCGCCCCCATTCTAAAAAACTGATGGATGTGCATCTAATGGTAGAGCACCCTGAGACTCAGGTTGAAGCCTTTGCTGCAGCCGGTGCCGACATGATCACCATTCATCAGGAAACATGTGTTCACCTGGAACGTACATTGCAGTTTATCCGTTCGCTGGGTTGTAAAGCGGGTGTTTCACTCTGTCCATCAACGCCAGTGCATACGATTAAAAACGTGCTCCACTGTACCGATCTGGTGCTGTTGATGAGTGTGAACCCCGGTTACGGTGGACAGTCTTATATTCATGCTGTGACTGACAAGATCAAAGAGGCGCGTGCCATGCTGGATGCAGCAGGAAGCTCTGCTTACCTGCATGTTGATGGCGGCGTTAGCCCTAAAACTATTGAAGAGGTTTCCAGTGCGGGAGCTGATTCGTTTGTAGCCGGTTCTGCGGTCTACAATACGCCGGATTATGCGGCGGCCATTGCTGAGTTGAGGAGCCTAGCAGAGAAAGTCTGATTGCTGAAAGGCTGCCAGCTTGACGCTTTTATGTCGGGCTGATAGTCATTCGCAACTTGTTTTATTAAGAAATTTTAATTTTTAAGAATTTAAGAGGGAGGATGGCTATGTCGGGTAAAGCGGATCATTCGCGCCGTAATTTTCTGTATGTCGCCGCTGGCGGCCTTGGTGCCGTAGCAGCAGGTGCAACAGCAATTCCATTTATTGGAAGTATGCTTCCTGCAGCTGATACATTGGCTGCTGCGAAAACTGAATTTGATATATCAACAGTGGTCGAAGGCCAGTTGGTTGTAATTCAGTGGCAGGGTAAGCCGGTATTTGTTGTAAATCGTACAGCAGAGATGCTGGAACGTGTTAAAGGACATGATGACAAACTCAAAGATCCAAACTCAGAGGCTGTAGAGGGTGTACAGGCTGAGTGGATGGATACGGATGAGAAGCGTCTGTATCGCGCCATCAAACCTGAAATTCTGATTGTAGTTGCCAGTTGTACGCATCTGGGCTGCATTCCTCTCTTTAAACCAACAGCAGGGCAGAAGGATTGGGGCGACTCAGTGCCTTCAGACTGGGTTGGTGGCTGGCACTGCCCATGCCATGGTTCTTTCTATGACCTCTCTGCAAGAGTGATGAATGGTTCACCTGCTCCGCAGAATCTGCATGTCATGAAATATGAATATAAAACCGACACTATTGTCGTGATCGGTTAAGGGGGAGCGAGACGTGATTGATAAAATGATGAATACGCGCCTGTTCCATTGGGTTGATGAGCGCACAGATCTTGGCGCTATTATTAAGAGTCAGTTGACTGAGTATCCGGTTCCTAAAAACCTGAACTACATGTGGAACTTCGGTTCTCTGGCACTGCTGGTTCTGGTCCTTCAGATTCTGACCGGCATTTTCCTGGTAATGTACTATAAGCCTTCTGCAGAGCTGACTTATGGTGGTTACACTGTTGCATTCGATTCGGTTGAACGAATTATGCGCGACATTAACTTTGGCTGGCTGATCCGCTACATGCATGCGGTGGGTGCTTCGGCCTTTTTCGTTGTGGTCTATATGCATATTGGCCGTGGTCTCTACTACGGTTCATATAAGTCTCCGCGTGAGCTTTTGTGGATCATCGGTGTTGTAATTCTGCTGATTATGCAGGGCGCAGCGTTCTTTGGTTACCTGCTTCCTTGGGGTCAGATGTCTTTCTGGGGCGCTACCGTAATCACCAACCTGTTTGGTGCACTGCCTGTTCTCGGTGAGTATCTGCAACAGGTGCTTCGTGGTGGCTTCGCAGTTGGTGATCCAACGCTGAACCGCTTCTTCTCACTGCACTATCTCTTCCCACTGCTGCTTGCAGCGATTGTGGGTGGTCATATTCATGCACTGCATGTGGTTCACTCTAACAACCCTGACGGTATTGATATTGACCATGAGAAAGACACCATTCCGTTCCATCCTTACTACACAGTAAAAGATGCGATGGGTGTTGGTTTCTTCCTGCTGGGTTACTGCTACTTCGTATTCTTCCAGCCTGAAGCTTGGGGCTACTTTATCGAGGTGGATAACTTCGTGCCTGCAAACAACCTGCAGACACCTGCGCATATCGCACCGGTATGGTATCTCACGCCTTGGTATACGATCCTGCGCACCTTTGAAGATAAGTTGATGGGCGTGGTCGCTATGGGTGCATCGCTTGGTATCCTCTTTGTACTGCCGTTCCTTGATCGTTCGAAAGTTCGTTCAGCTCGCTATCGTCCGGTCTACCGTCAGATGGTGATCCTGTTCTTCATCTCTGTAGTTGTTTTGGGCTACTGTGGTCACTCAGCACCAACAGAGACTTTGGCGATGGTTGGTACGATTGCGACATCTGTCTACTTCGGCTTCTTCCTGCTGTTGCCATTTGTGCATAAGTTTGAGAAGACCAAGCCACTGCCGGGAGGAGAGTAAGATGAGGGGAATTACTATGAAAACAACTCGTTTTTCTCTAATCGCTTGCTTGATGTTGATGTTGGCTCCGGCCATGGCTTCAGCATCTGGTGGTGTGGCTGTCAAACATACTGACATCACGTTTGATAATGAGACGCTTCGTGCAGGTCTTCAGGTGTTTACGGATGTATGTATGGGTTGCCACTCAGCTAAGTATATTACCTACCGTAATTTGATGGCTTATCCTGAGATTGGCATTTCACGTGAAGAGGCAGATGAACTGCGTGGTGACAAAGCATTGATGTCAGGGCTCATCACTGAGCTCTCTCCTGAAGATGGGGCTGAATCATATGGTAAAGTTCCACCTGATCTCTCTCTGATTGCACGTGCTCGCCGTGGTGGTGCGAACTATACCTACTCTATTCTGACCGGCTACGTAGAGGATCCGGATGGTAAGGTCGAAGATGGCAACTACAATACATACTACCCGGGTGGACGTATCGCGATGCCTGATCCGCTTGCATGGATGGGGCATGATGCTGAAGAGACCGCTGATCTTGAAGAGCAGGCACGAAGTGTCGCCTCATTCCTGGCTTTTATCGGCGATCCACATCAACTGGAGCGTAAACGTATTGGCCGTTGGGTGATGGGTTTCCTTGTTCTTCTGACACTTGTTCTCTGGATGTTGAAGAGAGAAGTCTGGAAAGACGTTAAGAAACACTGATCTGGTCTTGATTGATTAATTAATACCCGGCTCTAGCGAGTCGGGTATTTTTTTGTTTGTGATCACGACTTCGACCTTACCATTGAAGTTTCTCCCCCGTTCAGCTGACTGCCGAGGCAAATGTAAAAATGGGAAAGAAGCAGCAACGTCGCGCCCATTTTTACATGCAGACGAGGGGCCCCGAAGGGCTGGCAGATGCCGGGGTGCCTTTTCTTGATTCTTCTTTGGACAAGCAAAGAAGAATAGAAGTATTTATAATTCTACCTGTAAGCTAATTTAATGCATGTAGAGGCATGGCTGGCGAAAGATCGTCTCTCGTAAGCGAAGGTTGAGTTACGCCACCGAAGAAGTGAAAGCAACAGGCAGGAGCCTTTTGCGGTTGACCTTTATCCCCTCGGGCTTACACTCGGGCAACCCTGAATAGGGGGCTTTTTCAACTGTTTTAAGCCATTTCTAACTATTACGGAGCCTGTTTGCAGATGCGTGAATTTGATAAGATCAAACGCCTTCCTCCTTATGTTTTCGCCGTTGTTAATCAGCTGAAGATGGAACTGCGCCATGAAGGCCATGATATTATCGATCTTGGCATGGGCAATCCTGATCAGCCAACACCTCAGCATATTGTCGATAAGTTGTGTGAAGCGGCTCAGGATGGCCGTAATCACCGTTACTCCGTATCCCGTGGTATTCCAGGTCTGAGAAAAGCGATCTGTGCATGGTACAAAACCAAATTTGATGTTGATCTTGATCCTGAGACTGAGGCGATTGCTACGATTGGCTCTAAAGAGGGCCTGGCACATCTGGCTGTGGCGATTACATCACCGGGTGATCTGATTCTGACGCCGAACCCTGCCTACCCGATTCATCCTTACGGATTCATCATTGCCGGTGCTGATATTCGCCATCTTCCAATGGGCCCGAACGTCGACTATTTCGAAGAGGTAGAGAAAGCGGTTAAAGATGCGTGGCCGAAGCCAAAGGTGCTGGTGGTTAACTTCCCATCTAATCCAACGGCTGAAGTGGTAGATCTCGATTTTTATGTGAAACTTGTAGCGTTTGCCAAAGAGCACGATCTAATCGTGATCTCTGATATTGCCTATGCCGAGATCACCTTTGATGATTATGTCTGCCCATCTATTATGCAGGTGCCTGGTGCAAAGGATGTGGCGGTAGAGTTCTATTCGCTCTCCAAGACCTACAACATGCCGGGTTGGCGAATGGGCTTTATGGTGGGTAATAAGGAGATTGTGGCGGCTCTGGCTAAAATAAAATCCTATCTGGATTACGGAACCTTCCAACCACTGCAGATTGCAGCCTGTGCTGCGCTTAACGGACCTCAGGAGTGTGTGGAAGAGATTCGCGCCATGTACCAGTCCCGTCGTGATGTGCTGATTGATGGTATGCACAATATGGGCTGGATGGCTGAGAAGCCAAAGGCATCGATGTTTGTATGGGCTGAGATTCCTGATGAGTTTAAACACATGGGTTCACTGGAGTTCTCCAAACGTATGTTGAAAGAGGGTGGTGTGGCTGTATCGCCTGGTATCGGTTTTGGTGCCTATGGTGATGAGTATGTACGTATTGCGTTGATTGAGAATGAACACCGCACACGCCAGGCAGTACGTGGTATGAGAAACTTCCTCAACTCTGGGGGTTGATTTGATTGATACGGTTTTGGGCTTCCTGCCCTAAACCTTGAATGCAATCGAAAATGTGATTTCCGATTGCTTGCTAAAGCCGCACGTCCGTGTGCGGAGGGCGTTTTAAGAAGATGCCCAGTCCCCACAGGAAGTGGGGCGAGCACACGTAGTGAGCTCGTAAGTGGAGAAAAACCGCGCTTTTGCGTAACGATTTATGGTAGAAGGCAGGAGCCTGAAACCGTATGTGGAGAAACATATGACAGAAATTCGAATCGGTATTCTGGGTCTGGGCACAATTGGTATCGGTGCCGCCCGCATTCTGATTGAGCAGCAGGAGTTGATGGCTCGCCGTCTGGGTAAAACCCTGCGTCTGGTTGCTGCTGCAGACCGTGTTCTGGATCGTGATTTTGGTTTGGACCTCTCTGGTGTCCGCCTGTGTGATGATGCCGCTGATGTGGTGACGGCCGATGATGTTGATCTGGTGATCGAGCTGATCGGTGGTTATGAGCCGGCACGCACATTTGTCGCTACTGCTATTGAGCATGGTAAACATGTAGTGACAGCCAATAAGGCACTGATTGCCAAACATGGCGAAGAGCTATTTGCATTGGCTGCAGAGAAGGGCGTGGCGATCGGTTTTGAAGCTGCAGTAGGTGGCGGAATCCCTTGTCTGAAAGCCTTGCGTGAAGGCCTCTCTGCTAACGCGGTTGAATCTGTTTATGGAATTTTGAACGGTACCTGCAATTTCATTCTTACTAAGATGGAGAATGAGGGTGCTGATTACGCCGATGTGCTGAAAGAGGCACAGGAGTTGGGTTATGCGGAAGCTGATCCTACCTTTGATGTCGAGGGCGTTGATACGGCACACAAGCTCTCCATTCTGGCTGCCATGTCATTTGGTTCGAAGATCAAGTTTGATGAAGTGTTTACCGAAGGTATTAGCAAAATCACTGCAGCAGATATTGAAGCGGCTACCGAACTGGGCTACCGCATTAAACTGCTCGGTATTGCCAAGCCACATGGTGCCGGTTCAGAAGTAGAGAAAGTAGAGATGCGGGTGCACCCAACACTGGTTCCACTCACAGCCCAGATTGCTCAGGTGTCTGACTCCTACAACGCTGTTCAGGTCTCCGGCAATTTTGTTGAGCAGACCATCAATATCGGACGTGGTGCAGGGGAGCGGCCAACGGCTTCGGCTGTGATCGCCGATGTAATGGATATTGCACGCGTTACACCTGACGGTGTTGCACATCTGGCGCCACCGATGGGTTTTGTAGAGTCCGAACGCAGAGAGCTTGAGACGCTGCCTATTGCTGATATTGAGTGTGAATATTACCTGCGCTTCATGGTGCAGGATAAGCCGGGTGTCATCGCTTCCATCACCTCTGTACTGGCCGATCACCGCATCAGCCTTGAGGCCCTGTCACAGAAAGAGCGTCATGCAACACAGGCAGTTCCTATTGTGATGCTGACGCATGAAACGACTGAAGGTAACCTTCAGGCCGCAATTAGCCGGATTACTTCACTGGCCAATGTTGAAGAAGATGTACTTATTCTCCGTAAAGAGAGTTTTGGAGCTTAACTGATATGCCACGTTACGAAGGAATTATTAACCGTTACCGCGCTTTTTTACCCATTGGTAAAGATGATTCTGTGATCACCCTTTATGAGGGCAATACGCCGCTGCATGAGTCGCTTAATCTGCGCAATGCGATCAATCCGGAGCTGAGTATTTTCCTGAAGTTTGAAGGTTTGAACCCAACCGGTTCATTCAAGGATCGTGGCATGACCATGGCTGTGACCCAGGCGTATAATGCCGGTTCGCGTAAACTTATCTGTGCATCTACTGGCAACACTTCCGCCTCTGCTGCGGCCTATGCAGCCAACTGTGGTATGGATGCCTACGTGCTTATTCCTGATGGTAAGATTGCGTTGGGCAAGATGAGTCAGGGTATGCGCTATGGTGCCAAGGTGATTCAGATTCGCGGCAACTTTGATGATGCTTTGGAACTGGTTCGCGAGATTTCATCGGATGGATCGATCTCCCTGGTCAACTCTGTGAACCCATATCGTATTCAGGGGCAGAAGACTGCTTCATTCGAAGTGGTTGATGAGCTTGGTTTTGCACCTGATTTTCATGCACTGCCGGTTGGTAATGCGGGCAATATCACCGCTTACTGGATGGGCTACAAAGAGTATTTCGATAAGCGTATCTCAAAGTCGCTTCCCAAGATGCTTGGTTTCCAGGCTGCGGGTTCGGCACCGATCGTAAACGGTGCCCCTGTTGAGAATCCTGAGACTATCGCAACTGCGATTCGTATCGGTAAACCTGCCTCATGGCAGCAGGCCGAAGATGCTCGTGATGAGTCTGGCGGACGTATTGATGCAGTCACTGATGATGAGATTCTGCAGGCGTACGATATGCTGGCTTCACTGGAAGGTGTCTTCTGTGAACCTGCTTCTGCGGCATCTGTGGCTGGAGTCATCAAGCTGAACAAGGCTGGCTACTTTAAACCCGGGCAGAGCATTGTCTGCACACTGACCGGTAATGGCTTGAAAGATCCGGATACTGCAATGAAGGGCGTTGCAACACCGGTTACTATTGATGCAACCGAAGATGCTGTTCGGAAGGTTCTCGACAGCTGATCGCTGCCGACCACTGGTCGCTGATGTCACAACTGGAAATTCTAATTGTTACGGATGGTCTTGTTCCATCCTCCTCTGGCTATGCACTGCATCCACAACTTGATCCGTGGCAAAAGCGACTCATGCGCTGCTCCCGTAGCTGGTTTGACGCCACACCGAGAACGGCGCTGGAGTGGTATGGCGTAATTCAGGGAGTCAATCCAACAAAACTGCTGCTGAGTGTTGCCGGAAAAACTGTACCAAATGATACACATCAGGTCTGGATTGCATCGCCATACCATGCACAACTGGCCCGCGACCGAATCCTGGTGGCGCCCGATACCATGCTTCCATGGTGTGAAGAGGATGCCGTCTGGATATGTGATCTTCTCAATCCGCTATTGAAAGAGGAGGGGATTTCACTCCTTCACCACAAGGCTGCACTGCTGTTGGTCTGTGAAAAATCGATAGATGCAGCGCCTGATTCATTTGCCGCCATCTCCGGAAAAGAGCTTCCCAATCGGCACCCCGAAGGTGTGGATGGTGGGCGTTTGATGCGGCTGATGGCTGAGATTCAGATGGCCTTAAATCTGAAGCCTGCTGAGCATCGAAGAGCACCAGGAGAAGCGGATATTCATGGTCTCTGGATCTGGGGGGGTGAGCAGTTCTCCTGTGATTGTTTAGGAATCAGCCTTCCAGCTGTTGCCACAAGAGATGCTCAACTCGCCTCTATTGTTAGTGGGAAAGATGCAGGGATCGCTATCAGTGATGCAGAGCAGCTTCCGATGCTCACGCAGCCAGACAGCCAGCTTGCAAAGCAGATTGTTATTACCGGCTATGGGCTGGCGGTTCTGTTGAAAGCTTCAATGTTTCCGCGCTTTGGCAGTCGAGGCTGGCAGAGCAAAACTCCTACGCCTGAATCCGAACTGATCTCCGCACTGCAAATTCTCTGATGAGTGCACTCTCTGAGCAGAAAACGGTAAAGGGGCGAAAACTGGTCTGGCGTGGTGAACCACTGACCGCTTCTGATCCGCTGGGCGCATGGCAGGGTCTTCTTAAGATTCGCGGTCTGCATGAGTCCGATCCTTTTTTTAGACCCAAACTCTCCGACCTTCCTGATCCTGAAGAGATGATTGATATGGCCAAAGCGGCTGATCGGGTCACTAAAGCGATCCTTAATAGTGAACATATTCATGTTTTCGGTGATTTTGATGCCGATGGCGTGAATGGCACAGCGATTCTCACCGAGGCGCTGAAGGCTGTCGGAGCCAAGGTGAGTTCTTCGATCCCGCATCGATCTGATGATGGTCACGGTATTGGTGTTGAACCTGTGCGAGAGGCTGCTGAAGTCGGCGCCCACCTGGGAATCAGTGTTGATACCGGCACTACATGTTTTGAAGCGTGTGACGAGGCGGTGAAGCTCGGATTTGATCTGATTGTCACCGATCACCACCTGCCGGATAAATCGGACGGCAATGAGACGCTTCCCGATGCCTTTGCACTGCTTAATCCAGCCCATCAACGGTGTGGGTTTGCTGATCGTAAGTTATGTGGAACAGGCGTTGCCTTCTTTTTGCTGATGAGTGTCTGGAAACGGCTGAGGGCAGCGGGACATGAAGTTGAGTTTGATCTCCGCTCACTGCTGGATCGTGTGGCCATTGCAACCGTGGCTGATGTGATGGAACTGGTCGGTGTGAACCGAATCCTTGTCTTTCACGGTCTGAAACAGCTCAACCATGCCAACACCATTCCTCCCTCTGTCGGCATGCAGGCGTTGAAGAAGATCGCCCGTGTGAAGAAGAGCGTCTCGGTGGAGACGATCGGTTTCTATCTGGCGCCACGTATCAATGCGGCAGGACGCATGCGTCACGGTGAAGAGGCGATGCGGATGCTCTCCACCTCCGATATGGATGAGGCTATGGCACTGGCCGAGTCTCTGGATGAGACCAACAAACAGCGCCGTCTGGTGGAAGCCGATGTCTTTAAAGAGGCGGAGGCGAAACTTGGCAGTTCCGAGGTGTTGGCTGTCTATGATCAGGCGTGGCATGCAGGCGTTGTAGGCTTGGCTGCCGGACGTCTGGCCCGCAAACATGGCAAACCAGCCGCAGTCGGCTTCATTACGCCTGACGGCTCTGTACGTCTCTCACTTCGTGGTCGACCGGGATTCCATATCGCTGATCTATTAAATAGCTGTGCTGAGCATCTGGAGGGCTTTGGTGGTCACGCTGGGGCTGGTGGTGGAGCGGTGAAAGATGGCTGCTGGGATGGTTTTGTGACCTCCTTTGGTGAAGCGGTATCCGAGCAGGCTGAACATGCAGGTGATCAACTGTCTCAGGCTGTGGATGGTGTATTGGAGATCGGTGCGATGCACGCGGGCCTAGCTGAACGCCTAACCCGATTTGAGCCGGTAGGGCAGGGCAATGCTGCGGCTACATGGTTAATTCAGAATGTTCACATTGTAGAAAACCGTGCGCTTAAAGGTGGCGTAGTCCGCCTGAAGGTGAGCGATGGCGCTCAGTGGCTGGACGCTATTGTCTTTGGTGGTGGAGCCTACGGCGACGCATTGGAGAGAGGTTCAATTGTATCACTGCTAGGTCAACTCAAACTCGATGAATATCGCGGCAATGGTGCAGTGCAGTTTGTCGTTGAGGATCTGCTAGCCAGCGAATGACTGCTTTTGGTCAAAAGCGGACAATCAATTTGAACCTGGTTCGGTCTGACTCTCTGCACAGTTGGGGCATATACCATGAGAAAAGTTCGTATCTGTACGCCCCTCTATGTATTTTTCAAGCTTAACCCACTCACCATCGTCATCTCTAATCTGATTACTGCACCATGCACAGATTGGAAGAATACCATTTATATTATTCATGGTAGCTACAATTGGCTTTGTGATGCGTTGAAATATCCAAGAGCCAATTATAATTAATAAGATAGCAATTCCAGAAGCAATCCCTGATGCACGAAAAAACGGGGCCTGAATCTCTTTCATGTCAATTTTTGCAACAACACCTAGATTGAGCTCCTTAATAGGCTCATAAGCTGCAAGTACAGTTTCTCCACGATAATCAAGGCCGACTAACGACCCTGATTTTCCCTGTAAAGCCCGACGCATCGGCTCTGCCTCTTCACTACCAAATGGAACGGGATGCGGATTATTTAAATCGTGATGACGATGACTTAATAGGAAAACAATCTGGTTGTTCTCCAGCTTGGCTAGCGTAAATTCACCAGTGTCGCCAAACCCTTCAAACTGCTTATGCGCTTCCCTGATTTGACTAAGTGTTGCTTCAAACGAACCTGAACCAGTGTTTATTTGGTCAAACCTTGCAACAGCTTCGATCAAACGAGCCCGACTTTTAGCTGTTTCAATAAGGCGCTGACGCTGTTCTTGGAAGCCCGTGTTATACAGAATAGTAATTGAAGAGCCCAAAACGATTAGACTAATTGATGCCATGATTAGCATCAGATAAAGACTTTTCTTATAAACACCTCTAACAACCATCACTCTATTGTAGGTCAAATCAAATGAAACTGCTAAATGTTCGCTTCTGCCGAATGCGCTCATTGACCAGATTGAAACTTAGTCTCCTTTTCTGACAAACCGGATGATCTGGCGGCGTGCTTTTTTATCGGGGCGTTTTGTCGGGGCGCTGGCTGCATCAAGACGACGGCGCTCCCGTCCTGCCTCTCTGGCCTTTAGACTCTCATCAGACTCTTTATAGAGTGTTTGCGCGATAGCGGCTGATCCGCGCTTCTCTGCAAGACCAGTCACGGTGACGGTGAATGTCTCATTTTCACGCAGAATGGTGAGTCGATCGCCGCACTTCACCTGCTTAGAGGGTTTGGTGCTTTCGCTATTGATCTGCACATGGCCGCCGATCACTTTCTCGGTTGCCAGGCCGCGTGTCTTGAAGAAACGGGCTGCCCAGAGCCATCTGTCGATACGTATGGCCACTATCTCTCCTCTGTCTGGTTTGCTAAAACTGGATTTAAGGCTAGGCGGTGCATTGAGAATAGTAAATCTGCCCAGCGGCTTTATGCTTGGCAGATGAGTCTGAACAACGATGAGATGATTGCAGGTAGCAGGTCACCAAAACCTTCGCACATTACCTTGCCAAAACAGGAGCATCCATTTCCTTCTCTGTTGGACTTTCTGGACGGCCATTTTCCTCGGGTTGGGCGTGACATCTGGCTTGACCGTCTGCGCTGCAAAAAGATCATTGATGAGCAGGGGAGGGTGGTGAATGAAGCTACTCATTACCGTATCAATGCCCGGTTGAGATACTACCGTGAGATAGAAGCTGAGCCACGCATCCCTTTTGAAGAGAAGATTATTTATGAGGATGATGAGATTCTGATTGCCGATAAACCGCACTTCCTGCCGGTCACACCTACCGGAAAACATGTGAATGAGTGTCTGCTGCATCGCCTGGTAGTTCGGACAGGAAACAAACAGATAGTGCCTGTGCACAGGCTGGATAAAGAGACAGCGGGGCTTGTGCTGTTCAGTAAGCGGCCTGATACACGCAGAGACTATTTCGGCCTGTTTGAGAATCGGCGGATTGAGAAGCAGTACGAAGCCATCGCAACACTTCCAGAAGATAGAGAGCGTAGAGCGTGGTCGATTGAGAGTCGAATTGAACCGAGTGGTGAGTGGATACTATGCCACAATGTGCCGGGAGAGATTAATGCTCGCTCTCGTATTGAGCTATTGGAGCAAGATGGTGATCGTGCTCGCTTTGCTCTCTCTCCCATCACCGGGAAAACACATCAGCTACGGCTGCATATGGGGTTGATCGGTTCTCAGATTCTGTATGATAAATTCTATCCGGAACTGCAGTCGGAGTCTGAGGTGGTGGATTTTACCCGGCCTCTGCAACTGCTAGCTAAAAAACTGGCTTTCACTGGTCCGGTGACAGGAGTTGATCACCAGTTTGAATCAGAGCAGAACCTCTCATCATGGAAAAATAAAAGTGACTAATTTCATTTAATACGAGGCTCTGGGTATGTTTTCAACAAAACCATAAACTTTCCATCTCTAAAAACAGGCCTGAAAGGGTGCTTTAGAAGGACTCTGAACGGGGGCAGACCCAGTTTTGAGGTTCAAAAGCTGAACAGTAGCCGTGATTGGTGCAGTCGGCTTCGGCTGAGGGATCATCAAGCTCGCATTTTTTTAATGAGGCGATGATCTTCTGGACATCTCTCGCAAAAAACGGTTTGCCCAGATAGAGGCAGGCACGGTTTTTAAACGGGTGCTCCAGATCGGGGCGTCCTGAAATGATCACGAAGCGTTGATCAGGGTAAATGGCCAGCACCTCTTCAATTAGTTCATAGCCGTTCATCCTGGACATCAGCACATCGGTAAAAATCGCTTCCGGTTTCTGATAATCAGGACCGTTGAGGTATTCCAGGTATGAAACAGCGGATGAAAATACCATCGGCATCTCGCTAAACAGATTGATGATTTTTGCAGTGTTTTGCGCACCAACCAGATTATCATCCACAATATGAAACATAAGCAATAGGCTAACTTACAGCCGGTTTGAGTCAATATAAGATGATTCCTACAAACAGAAGAGCAAAGTCCATTTAGCTGGGTTGTTTTTTAGCTATCACGTGCAGGTATCGCCCCATATGCAAGTAGGGCTCATGTTGTGCATATTTCATTTCAATACGGACTATCTCTTCGATAGGCCGTTTGTCGCGAATGCGGCGTTCCATGTAATCATAGATCACTCGAACTCCGGCTCGGCTCAGGGTCTTGTATCCCCACTGGTCGAGCCAGCTCTGAACACTGTCCAGTGAGAGTGGATGGTAGGGGGTAAGACCGCCTTCATCACCCTGCAGGTTGTCACTTTCCGCCTTGCGCCAATTGCCGCGAATGAGGTTGCGGAAGACCAGTGCATCACGATTATAAAACATCAGCGAGAGATGACCATCCGACTTGATCAGGCTGCTTACGTGATGGAGAGTTTTTTCAGGGTCGGCCAGCCACTCCAGTACAGCGTGAAAGAGGATAAGGTCGAAGGTTTCGAGTTCATCGGCAGAGAGTGCCTGAACAGGTTTGTGCAGGAATGTGACAGAGCTTTTACACGCTTCGTTTTCAAACAACTTTTTGGTTTCATTGACCATCTTTTCAGAGATGTCGGAGAGCACCAGTTCATGCCCGAGTTTGGCAAGTTTCAGCCCCATCTGACCCAAGCCACAACCTGCATCAAGGATGCGTAGCGGTCTGCCAGCAGTAAGTTGGGGAAGGGTTCGTAACAGATGCTCCCAGACAATGGCGAGGCGCACTTCACCCTTGGCACTGCCGTAGATGTTTTTGGCAAATCGATCGGTCAGGTCATCAAAGTTACGGTCGGTTTTAATCACTGTCGGTGCTCCGATTGTTTCTGTTGAACGGGTGGAGGATAGCGCTTTCAGACTGTTTTTGGGATAGGAGGTGTTAGTGATTAAGGTGGATGGAATGGTTGCTTGCAATCAGTGGGGCTAAGTCTATGATTCGCAACGTTGAAAGTGGGCTGCGGCCTGCTTTTTTTAGTTTTTGGGCCTGTGACTGTTGATTAAGCGAGGAAAGAGATAGTGAGTTTGGAATCAAAAGTTCTTGAGTTGCTTACTCCGATCACCGACGAGCTGGGTGTCGATGTACTGCGAGTCCATATTGCTGGACCGGGCAGGAACCCGCTGGTTCAGGTGCTTATTGATCGTAAGGGCGGTGTTGATTCGGATACGCTGGCTCGTGCGAGTCGTGGACTGGCGCTACAGATGGATGTGGAAGATTTGATTCAGGGTAAGTATCGCTTGGAGCTCTCTTCACCGGGTCTGGAGTGGCCATTGGAGACAGTTGCCGACTTTGATCGCTATGAGGGCGAATGGATCAAGGTCAGTTTTGAAGAGGGTAAGGCGATTGAGGGTGAAAACCTCGGACCTGACCGGGATGGGTTTCTTGTTCAGGAGCGTGGATGTGAACCGCGCTATTTTGCGTTGAGCGAAGTGAGACAGGTTGTGCGTGCGGTGGACTGGAAAAAAGCCTCCCGTAGTAAGATTAAGTAAGTTTATTGTGATTGAGTGGAAGAGGATAACAGACAATGAATGTTGAAATGTTACAGGTAGCCGATGCAGTGGCTCGTGAAAAATCAGTTGAGCGCGAGTTGGTTCTCGAAGCTATGGAGCAGGCGATTAAAACCTCTGCACGTCGTACATACGGCAACAGGATGATTGAAGCGATTATTGATCGTGAGACCGGCGTAATCAGCCTGAATCATGTTCGGACCGTTGTTGAAGAGGTCGAGGAAGAAGAGAACGACTTGACGCTTGAGCAGGGCAAAGAGCTGGATGCTGATGCTGAAATTGGTACAGAGTTCCGTGAATCACTACCACCGATTGAGCTTGATAGAATCGCTGCCCAGACCGCTAAACAGGTGATCAATCAAAGAATTCGTGAAGCAGAACGTGATCGTGTGGTTGCAGAGTATGAGCCACGTGTGGGTGAGATGATTACCGGTATCGTGAAGCGTGTTGAGCGCGGCAATGTTTATGTTGATCTCGGACATGGTGAAGCTGTGATGTATCGCGAAGATCTGTTGCCTCGTGAATCATATCGTCAGGGTGACCGTGTTCGTGCTTACCTTCGTGAAGTGCGTAACCAACCGAAAGGCCCACTGGTATTTGTATCCCGTTCTGATGCTGGCATGGTGCAGAAGCTGTTTGAGCAGGAGGTTCCTGAAATTCAGGATGGCCTGATCGCGATTCAGGCGATTGCACGTGATCCGGGCTCCCGTAGTAAGATAGCAGTAATCTCTACTGATCCAAGTGTTGATCCGGTTGGTGCATGTGTAGGCATGCGTGGCGCTCGTGTGCAGGCTGTTGTGAATGAGCTGCATGGTGAGAAAATTGATATCATCGAGTGGACCGAAGATCCGGCCGCATTTGTAGTTAATGCTCTGGCTCCTGCAGAGATCGAGCGCGTGATGGTGGATGAAGAGAGAAACACCATTGAAGTTGCCTGTGTTGAAGATAATCTGGCCATTGCGATTGGTCGTCGTGGACAGAATGTACGTTTGGCATCCGAACTCTCGGGCTGGAATGTTGAGATCATGAGTACCGGTGAAGAGCAGGAGAAACGGACCGTTGAAGTTGCAACGGCTAAAGCTGATTTCGTGGCTGGGCTTGATGTTGATGAAGATTTCGCATCACTGCTTATTACTGAAGGCTTTGTTGCACTTGATGATCTTGCCTACTGTGCTGTTGAAGATATTGCGGCTATTGAAGGCCTTGATGCTGATCTGGCGCTTGAGATTCAGAAGCGTGCCCGTAATGCGTTGCTGGATAAAGCGATGCAGGCCGGCGCAAGCGAAGAGGGCGAGAGTGGTGTTACACTGCTGGATCTTGAAGGCATGACGCGTGAGGTGGCTGAACAGTTGGCTGCGCGCGAAATGATCACTGTAGAAGCTTTGGCTGACGTAGCAGCCGATGATATCGCAGATATTGAAGGCTTGAGTCGGGAACAGGCAGAAGCTCTGATTTTGGTAGCAAGAGAAGCCAGCGGCTGGTTTGAGTAATAGCTCTGGTTCCGAACGGAAACTGAAGCAGCGTCAATGTTTGATCTGCCGGGATAGTGCAGATAAACCATTGATGTTGCGTCTGGTTGTTGATGATGAGGGGCAGATTTGGCCCGATCTTTTTCAGAAAGCACCCGGACGTGGGACATATCTCTGCATGAAGCAGGATTGTCTTGAAAAACTGATAGACAAGAGACTGGGGGCGCTGCGCAGTAAGTTTAGTGTGAAGCTGCCTCAAAGTGTGAGTCTAAAAGAACGGATTGGTGAAGGGTTACGGCGTCAGTTGATGCGCCTTTTTTCACAGTATAGTGCAGTTTCTGTGCTTGGAAGGGATGCGGTGATGCATCAAATGTGGAAGAGTGGCCCCCAGCTGATTTTGCTGGCCAGCGATGCTGGTGATGCATTGGTGAGGCAGATTAATGATGCCGCAGGTAAAAGAGATGAATCGGGAAGTAAAACCGTGTTAATGCATGGCTTTTCCAGTTCGTTTCTTGCAGAGGCTTTTGGCAGGGATAAGATATCGCTGGCAGCACTGGATACGAAACATGTATCTACGAAGCTACAGATGTTTTGTGACTGGTATATGAGAGTAAAGGAATCAGGGTAAAGGTACGACATGGCGAATAAACGCATCCTCGAATTGGCTACGGAACTGGGTGTTGGTGTTGCAGATCTGCAACGCGCTGCAGTGGATTGTGGCGTGGCAGTTTCTGGGCCAACCAGCCTTCTGAATGAGGAAGATACCACGAAAATCAAAGCAACCCTTAAGGGTTCTGATAAGGGGGATGCCCCGAAAGGCGGCAAAACCCTGACTCTGAATCGTCCCATGGTTGCCGGACAGACACGTTCTGGTGGTGGTAGCGTAGAGGGACGAGGTCGCACCGTTCAGGTTGCTGTACGTCGTCGACGCAAACCCGGTGTACAGCCTGATGCTCCAGTCAGTGAGACTGTTGCTGCTCCAGTGGCTGCCGAGGCTCCGGTTAAAGAAGCTGCCAAGCCTGTAGAAAAGAAAGCAGTTGCCAAGCCTGAAGCTGCAGAAAAGCCTGAAGCTAAGCCTGTAGTCAAAAAAACAGCGACCAAAGCGCTTACTCCCGTTCAACGGGCATCGTTAGCTCTTGAAAATAAAAAGAAAGCGGATGCAGATGCTGCAGCTGCATCTAAACTTGAAGCTCAGCAGAAGAGGGCAGCCAGTCGTTCGGCATCAGATGTGAGACGTTCACCGCAGGGTGCAGGTCAGGGACGATCGCCTTTGAGTGCAGGCCAGAACCGTGGGCCTCAGGGCGCAGGTCAGAATCGTGGACCTCAGGGTGGGGGCCAGAACCGTGGACCTCAGAACCGTGGACCTCAGAACCGTGGGCCTCAGGGTGGGGCTGCCAAGAGTTCAGGACCGCGTACAACTATTCGTCGGGGACTAACGCCTGCACAGATTGCTGCAGCCAAAGCTCCGCGTTCATCGATTAAGAAGATTGAGGCGAACATCAGTGCAGAACGTGCTGAGCGCCGTAAAGAGAGCCAGTCTCGTCCAGCAAGACGTCCTGCAGCAGGAGCCACTTCACCAACCTCAGGGCCAAGACGGACACCATCTGTAGCTGTTTCTCCACAACCGGGTGCTCCGGCTCCAGAAGTTCAGAAGAGACGCGGCCCATCATTTGGAGGGCCTGGAGGTCGTCATCAAAAACGCCGCCTCTCTCCTGCTGAGAAGGCAGCGAAACGTAACTACGCCTCAAGTCGTAATGTAGTCATGACCGAGGAGCAGATGGAGCGACAGGCTCGCCTGGCTCGTGGTGGCCGTGGCCGTGCGAAGGGCATCACCAAAGATGATGCGGATTTTGTAACCCGTGAAGTTGAAGTGACCGACCCGATCCTGCTTAGTGAGCTTGCCAGTCGCATGGCAATCAAGGGCGGTGAAGTTGTTAAAAAACTGTTTGAGATGGGTTCAACAGTTACTATTAACGAGAGTATTGATGCTGAGACAGCAGTTCTAATTGTTGAAGAGTTTGGTCATAAACCAAAATTGATTAATGAGGCTGCAGTGGAAGATGTGCTGGTTGAGACGATTGAAGAGTCTGATGAAGACTTGCAGCCGCGTCCTCCGGTAGTTGTAGTTATGGGTCACGTTGACCATGGTAAAACCTCGATTCTCGATGCACTGCGTAAGGCGCATGTTGCTGATGGCGAAGCGGGTGGGATTACCCAGCATATCGGCGCCTACATGGTGAAGCTTGAGACTGACGAGCGTGTTGTGTTTGTTGATACACCAGGCCATGCGGCCTTTACGGGCCTGCGTGCTCGTGGTGCGAAGTTGACCGATGTGGCTGTGCTTGTTGTAGCCGCAGATGATGGTGTGATGCCTCAGACTGTTGAGGCACTGAATCACGCCCGTGCGGCAGGTGTTCCGATTATCGTCGCTGTTAATAAGATGGATAAAGAGGGGGCTGATCCTGAGAAGGTGATGCGTCAGCTCTCTGAACATGAACTGGTTTCAGAAGAGTGGGGAGGTGACACCATCTTTGTTCCTGTCTCAGCTCAAACTGGCCAGGGACTTGATGATCTGCTTGAGATGCTTGCACTTCAGACTGAGATTCTTGAACTGAAAGCGAATCCAGAACGTCGTGGTCAGGGTGTGGTAATCGAATCACGTCTGGATAAGGGCAGAGGCCCTGCAGCAACGGTTCTGGTTCAGAACGGTACCTTCAAGAAGGGTGATATTGCTGTTGTAGGAACGGTGATGGGTCGTATTCGTGCGATCATTGATGAAAACGCTGTTCAGCACAAAACAGCCGGGCCTTCGATTCCATTCGAGCTGATGGGTCTTGAAGAAGTTCCTGATGCAGGTCAGGAGATCATGGTTGTAGAGAATGAGCGTCAGGCACGTGAAATTATCTCATATCGTAAAGAGAAGATTCGCCAGCAGGGTGTTGATACTCATGCCAAAGCCAGCTTTGATGATCTGTTTGCATCGGTACAGAGCGGTGTGGCGGAAGTCCCTGTCCTTATCAAGGGCGATGTAACCGGTTCTGTTGAAGCGATGGCTGACTCACTGGTGAAAGCCAGTACTGAAGAGGTAGAGGTGAAGGTGATCCACAAGGGAATTGGTGGCATTACCGAGTCTGACATCATGCTGGCATCAGCAGCGAATGCGATTGTTATTGGATTTAACGTTCGTCCGGAACCCAAAGGTAAGAAGCTTGCTGCGTCCGAAGGTGTTGATGTTCGTTTCTATAAAGTTATCTACAATGCTATTGATGAGATCAAGGATGCGATGGCTGGTAAGCTCTCACCTGATGAAGTTGAGAAGGTTACCGGAAGTGCAGAAGTTCGTGATGTCTTCCAGGTACCGAAAATTGGTGCTGTTGCCGGTTGTTATATGACTGATGGTTATGCAGTCCGGGCCTCCAAAGTTCGTGTGCTACGTGAAGGTGTACTCATCTATGATGGTACACTTGCCTCTCTGAAACGTTTCAAAGATGATGTTAAAGAGGTTAAGACCGGTTTCGAATGTGGTATCGGTGTTGAGAATTTCAATGATGTGAAAGTGGGTGATAGCTTCGAGTTTTATATTATCGAGGAAGTCGCTGCTACACTGTAGTGAATATGGCTAACCGACCTTCCGGGAAAGATCGTCTGCAGAAAGATATTCATCGACTGCTGACGACGTTGATGCAGCGTGAAATTGATGATCCAAAACTTTTTGGTATCTGCATTACGCGAATAGAACCAAGCAAGGCTAAGCAGGGCATGACCATTTTTGTTCATCAGATGAATGAAAATGATCCTGCTGCTGTTGTGGATCGCCTGAATAAAATGTGCCCGCATTTTGAACATGAACTGCGTAGAGCGTTGACAAAGCGACGCTTTCCTTCGCTACGATTCCGATGGGATGATGCGTTTGATAAGAGTGGGGTCGTAAATGATCTGCTCACCAAGATGGGGAACGGTTGAAAACATTCATTAAAGATACGGAGTGGAGTGGTGTTGCTGACGCATTAAGTTGTGCCAGTGGCATTGTGATTATCACCCATCAAAACCCTGATTCAGATGGCATTGGATCACAAATAGCACTGTTCCACGCTTTGAAAGCTATGGATAAAAAAGTCTGGATGCACAACAGCGATTCAGTTCCGCGCATATGTCGATATCTCGATGGCTCATCGCTGGCTACCTCCGGGGTTAAGTTTGACTACCTGAGTGAGGTGGACACGGTTGTATCTTTGGATTGTGGTGCCATATCCAGGCTTGCAATGCCTGACAGTTTCTTTTCCGGCAAGACTCTGGTCAACATTGATCATCATGCTAGCAACAGAGGTTTTGGTGATGTGAATGTGGTTGATGCCAGCTACTGCGCGACAGGAGCCATGGTGTTTGACCTGCTCTCTTATCTTCATGTTGATATGACTCCAGCAATGGCTGCGCCACTCTATGTGGCTCTAATGACTGATACTGCAAGTTTCAGGCTCTCAACAGTCAATGCTGATGTGTTTCGTCTTGCCGCTGAACTTGTTAAGGCTGGAGCAGACCCCGCTGCGGCCTCATTAGCTGTTTATGGAAGCAATAGCTTTGCTCGCCTTGCGCTGTTAAAGCTCTCTCTTGATACACTTGAGTTAGAAGATGATAAGCGCTCAGCATGGCTGCATGTAACAGATGATATGTACGCTTCAACTTCTGCTGATACGGAAGATACAGAAGGCTTTATCGATTATGGTCGTGGTATCTCCGGTGTGGCAATCACAGTCTTTATTCGCCCAAGTAGTGATGGCACCTGGAAATTGAGTTTCCGTGGTGCAAACAGTCTTGATGTCGGTTCGCTGGCATCTGAGCTGGGTGGTGGCGGTCATCGCTATGCTGCAGGCTGTACACTGCACGGCACACTCGAAGAGGTGAAAGAGCGGACCCGTCCGCTTGTTACGCGTCTACTTTCTAACTGAATGATCTCAGGTATTCTATTTCTGGATAAGCCTCTGGGCTGGACTTCACGCCGTGCTGTGAATGAGGTGATTCGTCTGTTTACACCAGCAGGCTCGAAAAAAATTAAAGCAGGGCATACAGGCACACTTGATCCACTGGCAACCGGGATGCTGCCCATCCTTCTGGGTGAAGCGACCCGTTTTGCAGAGATGGGGCTAAATGCAGAGAAGAGCTATGAAGTCACATTCGACCTTAGCTATCAGACTGACTCTCTGGACTGTGAAGGTGAAGTTAAAAGTCGCTTTGAAACGGGTGTCAATGAAGAGCAACTTAAAGCTGCGGTTGAATATTTTGTTAGTGAACAGGATCAGATACCTCCACTGTTTTCAGCTATTAGAGTTGATGGTAAGCGAGCCCATGAAATCGCCAGAGCTGGCAACAGTGTTGAGATGAAAGCGCGCAGAGTCACTATTCATAACATTGATCTGCTTCAGTTTACGTTTCCTCTGGTTACGCTTCGTGTCAGCTGTTCAAAAGGCACCTATATCCGTTCGCTGGCACGCGATGTTGGTGCTCGTCTGGGTATGGGTGGGTGTGTGACAGCGCTTCGCCGTCTCTCTACAGGTGGCTGGCCTGAAACTCTGATGGTGAGTATGGATGATCTTGCAGAACGTCGTGACGGGTGCATTATGCCGCTATCACAGTGGTTGCGTGACCTGCCGGAACTCTCTCTGTCTGTAGAAGAGGGAAGGCGCTTCCTGCAGGGGCAGCGCATTCAGGTGAATGATAAGATGGAGGGCAAGGTTCAGGTCTCTTCAGGACAGTGCCTGCTTGGCACGGCTGAATTGAAACCGGGATTGAACCGTATGGTTCTTCACCCCTCCCGAATTCTGCCATCGGCACAGGAGAAGTTATTGTGAAAATGAAAAAGGTTATGTTTCCGGCTCTGGCTGCAGCACTCTTTATGATGCCAGCATGTAGCGATACGGGATATGCCGATTCAAACAGCGTTTCAAAAAACAGTGTGGAGAATACAATGAGTGAAGCACCAAAAAAAGCACCATCAGCAACAGACAAAGACCTGCCAGAAGGCAAGCATGTTTTGATCGAAACCGACCTGGGAGCGATCAAAATCGAACTCTTACCGGGTGTGGCTCCGAATACCGTAGCTAATTTCAAAGTTTTGACCAACAACGGTTACTACGATGGCATCATCTTTCACCGTGTGATTCCCGGTTTCATGGCACAGGGTGGTGATCCGAGCGGTACAGGTACCAGTGGCCCGGGTTACAAGATTGATGCGGAATTTAATGAGACCAAACATGTGCGTGGTACAGTTGCCATGGCTCGAACTGCTGACCCGGATTCAGCCGGTTCGCAGTTCTACATCTGCTTTGGTCCGCAGCCGCATCTGGATCGTCAGTACACAGTCTTCGGTCAGGTGATCGAAGGTATGGATGTGGTTGATCAGGTGAAGAATGGCACTGTGATGAACAAGGTGACGCTTCAACCCTGAATCGATTGATGCTTAGAATTTAAAGAAAAGGCGCTCAAAATGAGCGCCTTTTTTTGTGCCAGTTATAAATCGTTGTTTTGGCAGAAGGATTGCTTGTATATTTTAATTATGAGTCAGAAAAAGTTACCGCGTACCTCTACAGACTCGGATTGGGAAGAGAAGTGGGGAGAGGCAGTCCTACACGAGCAGATCAAGCTTCTCTATGAAGCTTCCCCTTTGTCTGTTTTCGCAACGATTCTTATTGCAACGGTTCTGGTCATTATTCAGTGGAAAGTTTTTGATCATCAATTGTTACTTGCCTGGCTGGGAGCCTTTGTTGCTGTTTCACTCTATCGGGCAGGGCTCTTCGTTTCGTATCGAAAGGTTGAGCCTGATATAAGCCAATCATTGAAGTGGGAGAGCTATTTCCTTGCTGGCTCTACTGCAGCAGGACTGTTTTGGGGAATCACCCCCTTCATTATGTTTGAAGAGGCTTTGGTGACGCATCAGGCGTTTCTTGCTTTTGTTGCTGCTGGAATGTCAGCCGGTGCTGTCAGTTCGCTATCGCCACGGCGAATGGCGGTATTTAGCTTTCTGACCATTGTGTTACTGCCTTTGATTCTCCGCTTTGTCATGGTTGGTGATGAGATGTCGATCTCCATGGCTATCATGATTTCCCTGTTCTTTATCCTTGTCTCAGTAAATGCCAATCGAATCTATCTGAACACTCACCAGAATATTACCCTTCGAATGCAAAGCCAGAAGAACGAAGAGGCGCTCAAGGCAAGCGAAATACGTTTCAGGCAGCTGTTTGAAGGAAATCGAAGTGTTGAATTGATTATTGATTCGAACAGCGGTCAGATTATTGATGCTAATCCCGCCGCGGAACGTTTCTATGGTTACGCTAGAGAGCAACTTCTAGCGCTAAACATTACCGATATTAACACGCTCTCTGATGAGGAGATCAAGGCTGAGATGGCACTGGCCAGATCGGAACATCGAAACCATTTTATTTTTAAACACAGACTGGCAAACGGTGATCTGCGTGATGTTGAAGTTCACTCCGGCCCTATTGAGTGGAGTCAGCAAGAGGTTCTCTATTCGATCATTCACGATGTTACTGCGCGAATTGAGGCTGAAGATAAACTGCGCAAACTATCTCAGGCTGTAGAGCAGGCAGGTGAATCGGTCGTGATTACCGATAATCAAGGTGTGATTGAATACGTTAACCCTTCATTTTCAAAAATTACAGGGTATGCAGCATCTGAAGTGATTGGAAAGAATCCCAGAGTTCTTAAAAGTGGTCGTCAAAGTAAGGCTTTTTATGAGGAGATGTGGGCAAGTATTTCAAGTGGAAAGCTTTGGCAAGGTCAGTTAATTGAGCGGCGAAAAGATGGAAGTTTATTTCCTTCCTCTCTCTCCATTGCTCCGATTTTCGATGAAAACAGAGTGATCACCCATTATGTGGGTGTGCAGCAGGACATGACAGAGCACGAGCTTCTTGAGAATAAATTCCGGCAGGCGCAGAAGATGGAGGCACTCGGCACCTTGGTGGGTGGCATTGCTCATGACTTTAATAATATGCTGGCTGGCATTACCGGAAATCTTTATCTGGCTAAGAAACGATTGGGCGACATGCCTGATGTGCAAAAGAAACTGGAAAACATTGATGATCTCAGCTTCAGGGCAGCAGAGATGATCAAACAACTGTTGATGTTTGCCCGACAGGGGAGTGTTGAAAGCCTTCCATTCGGCTTGACCTCATTTATTAAAGAGGTGTCCAGATTAAGTGAGGCCAGTATTCCCGAAAATATCACCTTCACTATCAAGACTTGTCCTGAAGAGCTGGTTGTTAGAGGTGATACCACACAGCTGCAACAGTCTATCATGAACTTGTTAAACAACGCACGTGATGCTGTAGCCAGTGTGGAAAACCCGGCAATAAGATTGGTTCTTGATGAGTTTAGGCCTGATCAATATTTTCTCAATAAACACCCTGAGTGCAGCTCGTCTCTTTTCGCCAGAATGATGGTTCAGGATAATGGCTGTGGAATCAGTGATGTTGATAAGGAGCATATCTTTGAGCCTTTTTACACCACCAAGGAGGTCGGTATCGGAACCGGACTGGGGCTCTCTATGGTCTACGGTGCCATTGAAAGCCAGGGGGGCTTGGTCGAAGTTGAGAGCAATGCGGATGTCGGAACAATATTCTATATCTATCTTCCATTAATGGAGGAAAAAGAGATGATGAGTTCAATTGAGGTTGCCGAAGAGGTGATTAGTGGTAACGGCGAATTGATCCTTCTTTGTGATGATAATGCAGATATTCGAGAAACCACCTGTGATGTTCTGGAGAGTATTGGTTATAAGACAGTTACTGCTTCTGATGGTCTAGAAGCCGTTGAACTTTATCGGGCTAAACAGAAGGATATTTCGATGATTGTGATGGATGTGGTGATGCCAAGGCTGGGAGGTGTGAAGGCAGTTGAGCGCATCATGGAAATTAATCCGAATGTGAAAGTTCTCTTTGCAACAGGTTATGACAAGGATGAGACGCTGAAGAGTGAGATGCCGAGCGAAGAGCATGTTGTTCTTTCCAAGCCGTACGATATCGGTCACTTAAGTCAGGTGATTCATGAGCATCTTGAAAAAGAGTAAGTATTGAAACATTAAAAAAGGGCGCTCATTGAGCGCCCTTTTTATTTACTTGATTTTTTTTGCGTTTGTAGCGCGTTTTCGTTCGTTTTCCAACAGGATACGTTTACGCAGTCGAATAGATGTTGGAGTAATCTCCACCAGCTCATCATCTTCGATGAACTCAATCGCACGTTCGAGTGACAGGTTGATTGGTGGAACAAGATCAATGGAGTCATCCTTACCTGATGCACGTACATTGGTCAGTTTCTTCTCTTTGGTAGCGTTAACTGTCATATCATCATCACGGCTGTTCATGCCGATGATCATGCCTTCGTAGATCTTCACACCTGAACCGATGAACAACCTGCCACGCTCCTGAATTTTCCAGAGAGCAAAGGCCACTGATTCACCTGTAGTCATGGTGAGAAGTACACCATTTGATCTGCCTGGTAGTTTGCCCACAAATGGGCCGTATGCATGAAAAACGTGGTGCATCACACCAGTACCACGGGTGTCTGTGAGGAATTCAGAGGTGTAGCCGATCAGGCCGCGGGTAGGGCACATGAACTCAATACGGGTTGAACCATCTGGGTTCGCCTGCATGTGAGTCATCTCAGCGCCACGCTTGCCAAGTTTATCAATCACAGTTCCCTGATATTCGGAGTCTACATCAACAGTGACATGCTCGTATGGCTCCTCTTTAACGCCATCTACTTCGCGAATAATCACGTGTGGACGTGATACAGCCATCTCGAAGCCTTCACGACGCATGTTTTCAAGCAGAATGCCGATATGAAGTTCACCACGGCCAGAGACCTTGTAGACATCAGCCGAATCAGTCTCTTCAACACGCATCGCCACATTGGTACGGATCTCTTTGAACAGACGATCACGGATCTGACGGGTGGTGATAAACTTACCTTCAGTTCCGGCCAGAGGAGAGTTGTTTACGTGCAGTTCCATGGAGAGTGTTGGTTCATCCACTTTGATCACAGGCAGTGCAATTGGGTTTTCCCGCTCAGCAATGGTTTCACCAATATGAAT
>Ga0316187_10000318_pt1 | contig 36157 bp, 25 predicted proteins | sample CroRivburrow1_MG_FD_204927 | JGI IMG/M metagenome (GOLD analysis project Ga0316187, IMG submission 204927) | Coastal sediment microbial communities from Maine, United States - Cross River worm burrow 1 | ecosystem: Environmental > Aquatic > Marine > Coastal > Sediment | place: USA: Maine... | reverse complement strand
AAGAGGGTTTCCAAAATGTTGTGGGATATGAGGCTAATGGGGGCTTTCTCTCTGCAACGGATATTGAACGGGGAGGCAGCTGTCTCTCTGCACTTCCAACCCGTGATGCATTGATAGTTCCTTTGGCCGTGTTGCTGCTGGCTAAGGAAGCAGATTCCTCAATTTCACAGTTGCTGATGCAGCTGCCGCAACGCTTCACACACAGTGATCGGCTGAAAAACTTCCCCACGGAGTTAAGTCGTAATCGGATTGCAGCCCTGAGCAGTGGCGATTTTAATCAGGATAAACAAGCTGTTGAGGCTCTCTTTGGAGGTGATTTTGGCACCGTGAAAAGCTTTGATGTGACGGATGGCCTGCGTATTACTTTTGAAAGTGATGAGGTGGTTCATCTGCGGCCATCAGGCAATGCCCCCGAACTACGGTGTTACACTGAAGCCAGCAGCGCCCAGCGCGCTGCTGAAATGAACCAGATTAGTATGAAGATTCTGGCTGGGTGGGGTGACAAATCGCTCTGAAGGTCTACAGTATTTTATCAAGGGCAGAAATGCCTAATTAGCCTAAACTCCACGAGCGTTTGCTGGGTTTAGGTGCTAACTAAAACCGGGGAACATATGACTATGCTGCCACATTCCGATAATAGGAATTATTTTCGCATGGATGTTGAGTGTCCTGCGCGGTTTCGGATCGAAGGGTCAGATGAAACTGCAGGTGCAATCGTTAAAAATCTTAGTGGTGATGGGCTGTTATTGTGGCTGGATCATGAGGTGGAAAAGGGCACGCGCCTGTCCATCGTGATTGTGCCAGGCAAAAACATTACGCCACCGCTTTCAGCCGTGGTTGAAGTGGTGCGCTGCTACTCATTAGAGACAGAAGAAGAGGGTAACTTTGCTGCCGCTTGTATTATCAGAGATAAGCTGGAAGCAGAAAAGCTGGATAAGGATTTTCCCTAAACAATAAGATTTCTAGTTTTACCCTGGAGATAGGCTTCAATATTGGCCACTAATTCATCCACCAGCCTTTGACGGGATTCACGGCTGGCCCAGGCAATATGGGGGGTGACTATCAGGTTTGGAATATCAGATTCCAACAGCGGGTTGCCTTTCACTGGAGGTTCCTGAATCAGCACATCCACCCCGGCACCGCCAATCTTTCCCAATCGCAGTGCTGAAGCCAGTGCCTCTTCATCGACAATACCGCCGCGAGCGGTGTTGATCAGCAGGGCCTCTTTTTTCATCAGGGCCAACTCTTTTTGCCCAATCAGGTTTTTTGTATTGTCAGCCAATGGGCAATGCAGGCTCAGTACATCAGCCTGCGGTAACAGCTCTTCCAATGGGATGCGATCTGGCTGTGGGACACTCTCCGGGCGCTGAGCGATCAGGATTTTCATACCAAAGGCCTTTGCCACATCAGCCACGGCACGCCCCAGTTCACCGTACCCGATGATCCCCAGATTTTTTCCTGCCAACTCATGGATGGGAAAATTTAGCAGGCAGAATTGGCTGCTCTGCTGCCAGGCACCATTAGCGATGACTTGGCTGTAATCTGTGAGGCGGGTGGTAAGTGCCAGCATTAGGCTAAAGACATGTTGCACAACTGAAGGTGTAGCGTACCCCGCCACATTGGTAACGGTGATGCCCAGATCACGGGCTGCATCTAGATCTACATTGTTAGTACCCGTTGCGGCCACACAGATCAGTCGTAGTTGCTTAGCCTGGTTCAGGCAGTCACGATCCAAAATGACTTTATTGGAGATGACGATGACAGCATCTTGGATACGTTTTGCTGTTTCATCTCTGGTTGTAGCGCTATGAAACTGCCAATGAGGTAGTGCTTGTTTTAGATGTGAGAGATCCAAGTCGGCCTGATCGACTGTTTCAAGATCTAAAAATACCCCGTTTAGTGTATCCATTAATATCCCAGCTTCTATCGTGTTTCGAGAGCGTGGTATTATATCCGATTAATTCCTGCCCAAATCAAAACTCATATCCACAGCTTATGGCCTCACAGCAACGCATCCGCGAAATCCCCTATAACTACACCTCATTTTCTGACCGTGAGATTGTGATTCGTTATCTCGGTGAAGAGATGTGGGGGCTGATTGAAGAACTCCGAGGCTCACGCCGCACGGGCCGCTCTGCCCGTATGCTGTATGAGGTTTTGGGTGACATGTGGGTTGTCTGCCGCAACCCCTATCTGCAAGAGGATCTGGAAGAGGATTCGCAACGCAGAGAAGCTTTGATCGAGGCGCTAAAACACCGGCTGGATCAGTTTGAGGCCCGTACTGATGGCAATGAGCAGGCCATCCGGTTGCTGGAGGCAGCTCGTGCTGCAGTGACCAAGTTTGCTGATGGGCTGAAGAATAATCTACAGCTACGCCAAAAGGTCAGTAAATGCCTGACCAAAGTAACCCGAAAAGACAATATTGATTTTGGCGGCCTGGCCCGCGTTTCTCATGCCACGGATGCCACCGACTGGCGCGTAGAGCACCCCTTTGTGGTGGTGCTGCCGGACACCGAGCGGGAAGTGGCTCCTATTGTCCGCGCCTGTATTGATGCCGGTCTCAATCTCATTCCCCGCGGTGGTGGTACTGGCTATACGGGTAGTGCTGTACCGTTGCATGCGCAGTGTGCCGTTATCAATACCGAAAAGCTGGACCATCTGAGTGAGATTGAATATGTCGAACTGCCTGGTGTAGTAGATAAAGTGCCCACCGTTAATGTGGGTGCAGGTGTGGTCACCCGCCGGGTCTCTGATCTGGCTGAGACTCAGGGACTGGCCTTTGCGGTAGATCCCACTTCACAGGACTCCTGCACCATCGGCGGTAACATCGCCATGAATGCGGGTGGTAAAAAGGCTGTGCTCTGGGGTACTACGCTGGATAATCTTGCCTCCTGGAGCATGGTGATGCCGGATGCCACCTGGTTGAGCGTCGTGCGCCTCAATCACAATCTGGGCAAGATTCATGAGCAGGAGCTGGTCAGCTTCCAGATCAACCGTTATCAAACCGATGGCAAGACCCCTATTGGTGAGCCAGAGTTTCTGGAAATCCCTGGCGCTTCATTCCGCAAAGTAGGACTGGGTAAAGACGTTACTGATAAATTCCTCAGTGGCCTGCCGGGTGTGCAGAAAGAGGGCTGTGATGGCATCGTCACCTCTGCCCGTTTTGTGCTGCACCGTATGCCCACTGAGATGCGCACCGTCTGTCTGGAGTTTTTTGGTGCGGATCTGGCGGGTGCTGTCCCGGCCATTGTTGAGATTATCGATCACCTGGAAGGCCAGGATGATGTTTTGCTTTCCGGCCTTGAACACCTGGATGACCGCTACATCAAGGCGGTAAAGTATTCAAGCAAAGCCTCACGTCGTGAACAACCCAAGATGGTACTGATTGCTGATATTGCCAGTGATGATATCGATGCAGTAGGCGCTGCCGCTTCGGAGATGGTGCGACTAACCAATGCCCGTGATGGCGAAGGCTTTATCGCTGTCAGCCCCGAAGCCAGAAAACGTTTCTGGTCTGATCGTACGCGCACAGCTGCGATCTCTGCCCATACCAACGCCTTCAAGATCAATGAAGATGTGGTGATCCCACTGGATCGGCTGGCTGATTACAGTCGTGGCATTGAGCGTTTTAATATTGAACTCTCGACCCGCAACAAGCTCAAGATTGCCGATGCCGTACTGGCGTATCTGGCACATGATTTGAAAGAGGCTCACCCTGAGGGCAACCGGGTAGAGTCAGATGAAAATAGTGTCATCGTTGAGGCTAAGCGGGTAGCGGCACAAGAGATTGTGCAGCAGGCTCAAGCGCGCTGGAAAAGCATCCTCCAGCACGTGGGTGAAATGGCACAGAGTCAGATTGAACTGTTGACCGAAGCTGAGCAGGGGCGAATCCAAAAGGGTGATACCTTATTGGATATGCTGTTACGACGGGATCTGATCATCTCTTACCGTAAAGAGGTGATGGATGAGCTGCATGAGGTCTTCCCCGGCCGCGACATGTCCCGGGTGCGGGACCGGTTGGATGCCATCCATGCTGAGGCCCGTAATGCTCGCTTGTTTGTTGCTCTTCATATGCATGCGGGTGATGGCAACGTCCACACCAACATCCCTGTTCATTCGCAAAATTACGAAATGATGCATGAGGCTGAGCGTGTGGTTGACCGTGTGATGGAGCTGGCCAGCTCGCTGGGTGGAGTCATCTCAGGTGAGCATGGTATCGGTATCACCAAGGTGCAGTACCTGGAGCCTGAAAAACTCAAGGCCTTTGCTGAATACAAGAAACGTGTCGACCCTGAAGACCACTTCAATCGGGGTAAACTACAAGCCGGTTCTGGCTTGCAGCAGGCCTACACCCCATCCCTCAGTTTGGTGCAGGAAGAGGCGATCATTCTGGAAGAGAGTGAGCTGGGTGCGCTGAATGATGACATCCGCCACTGTCTGCGGTGCGGCAAGTGTAAACCTGTCTGCCAGACCCATGTGCCGAGGGCCAATCTGCTCTACTCTCCACGTAATAAGATTCTGGGTACGGGCCTGATTACTGAGGCCTTCCTCTACGAAGAGCAGACCCGGCGTGGACTTTCATTGCGTCATTTTGATGAAATGAATGATATTGCCGACCATTGCACTACCTGTCATAAGTGTGAAACCAAGTGTCCGGTAAACATCGATTTCGGCGATGTTACCGTGCGTATGCGTAAAATACTGACAGATTCAGGGCATAAGCGTACAAGTTTGGGTGGCAAGGCTGCCCTTGCCTTCCTCAATGCCACCAATCCAACGGCTATCCGTTATATGCGTAAAGGATTGGCAGAATGGGGCTTTAAGAGCGTAAACATAGCCCATGCTGCAGCAAAAACAGCAAGATTGCTCGGCGGCAAAGATCAGATCCCCTCAGCTACTACGGGTAAGCCTAAGGATCATGTTGTTAATCTGGTACGGCGACCACTGCGGGTGGATGTCCCCAAATTTACCGCCCGCGCGCTGTTGGGGCTGGAAGCCAAAGGTGAAGTCCCTATCCTGCGTGATTCCAAAAAGGTCACTGATGATTCTGATGCGGTGTTCTACTTTCCTGGCTGCGGTTCCGAGCGCCTGTTTAGCGACATCTCCATGGCTACACTGGCGATGTTGTATGAGATTGGCGCTGAAACGATACTGCCTCCCGGTTACCTCTGCTGTGGTTATCCACAGATATCAGCCGGCCAGCATGATGTGGGGAATAAGATCTCCACAGAAAACCGCGTACTATTCCATCGCATTGCCAACACCCTCAACTACATGGATATCAAAACCGTGGTGCTCTCCTGTGGCACCTGCATGGATCAGCTACTGACCTACGAGTTTGAGAAGATTTTCCCCGGCTGCCGTCTGTTGGATATCCACGAATACCTCCTTGAAAAAGGCGTCACCCTGGGTGAGGAGAGTGGTCAGAAATTTCTCTTCCATGACCCCTGTCATAGTCCAATGAAACGCAAAGACCCACTGGAAGTGGCAACCAAACTCATGGGTGCCGAGGTGGCGCTCAGCGACCGCTGCTGTGGTGAAGCCGGAACCCTCGGCACCTCACGCCCGGACATCTCCCGCCAGGTGCGCTTCCGTAAATCTGAAGAGCTGAAAAAAGGCATGGAACAACTGGGCGGTGGCGATATGAAATTGCTCACCTCCTGCCCTGCCTGCCAACAGGGCCTCTCTCGCTATGCTGATGAAACAGGAATGGAGGCAGGCTTCCTGGTTGTAGAGCTGGCCAAAGCCTACCTGGGTGAAGAGTGGCAAAAGGCATTTATCGATAAAGCTCGCAAAGGTGGGATTGAGAAGGTGCTGTTATAATATACAGCTAAGCTGTAGCAGATTGTATGCAATATAATAGGATAGATAACGTGATAAGTGTGATTGAACCCAGAAATTGCACTGTTACTGAGACTATCCAGCCAGATGACTGCTGCACAACACACAGAGGTCATTCAGCTGTAGGCTACTTGCTGAACTTAGTTCGACGACAAGTATCTTCAGCATTTAACCAGTAAAAGCCTCTTCCGAATTAAGGTACTCAATCTCCTCAGGTGTACTTGTCCGACCCAAAATCTCATTGCGATACGGAAAGCGATCAAAGCGCCGGATCAACTCCCGGTGGTGTTCGGCAAAGTGTTGATTGTCTTTAAGACCAGCCTCAGTAAACAGTTTTACCGACAGATTCTGATCTGATAGCTTTTCGCTATGCATGAAGGGCATATAGAGGAATGCCTTCTGCTCCTGCTGTAGAATCTGATCAAACCCCTTTTCAACCGCATGACGAGCGACCTCAATCGACTTGGCCTCAGTGCTAAAGCTCACTGGCCGGTTGCGGTACATATTCAGCGGAAACTGATCCAACACGATGATTAATGCCAGGCACCCCTGCGGGCTTGCCTGCCAATGGTCCAGCTCACCGCTTGAGGCAGTCTGCCAGAGTGCTTCATATTTCGTTTTGATCTCGGCATCCAGCTGCGCTGTCGAAGCAAACCACTGCTTGCTGATCTTGGGCGAATACCAATAATCGATGATCTCTTCCGCTGTGAAACCCATTTCCACTTATCCCTCCTCAAATTCTAGCCAACCCTAATAGACAGAGTGCAGCCGCTCCAGCATCTTTTTGCGTAGATTCTTCACATGGCGCAGGCTATCAAGGAGCATGAGGCACTAGGACCCTCATTCGCTTGGACTTGGCAAACCTCCCCATGCCCGTAACACCTTTCCACTAAAGTCTCCCTCGACAGCATCAACATACATATCAGCTGTTTGTGCCGCAGTGACTAAGCCTTGTCGTTCTTGACCGGGCTCTACGATTGGCGCTGGGCTCACCACGTTAATCCTGAGGTTTCGTGGCAGCAATGGTGCGGTATTGCTTACAAATGCGTCTACTGCTGAGTTTAACGGCCCAGTGGCAATGCTGGCCTCATTGGGGTAGTGACTCAGGAAACCACTTGTGAGGGTAAATGAGCCATTATCACGAGCAAATGATTCCCCGAGTCTAACGAGTCTGGCTTGAGCCAGAAATTTTCGCTCAAAGCCAAATTGGAAATCGTCATCAGTAAGATCTGAATATCGTTTAAATTGACTATCTCCACCGGCAACAGAAATGAGCGCATCAAATTTCCCTGCTTGCGCAAGCATCGCACGAACAGACTGCTCATTCGTGTAATCACACAGTATGTCGCCAGAATGCGCGCCAACACGAATAACTTCATGCCCCTTGGACAATGCCTCAGTCACCTTGCTACCAATACGCCCGGAGGCACCAACAACGATTACTTTCATTTCCAACACTCCCTTAAAAATTTAAATCTACAAAGTTATACATAGTCCCGTACATCAATGACTTCACCGCTCATAGAACCTTCCAGTGCTGCTTGATATGCCTTTGCGGTGTCAGTGGCAGACATACCGGAGCTACTGTCCATTCCCATCATTTCCAGCGTCTCTTTTACAAACACTGGGCTGACGGTATTGATCCGCAGTTTGTCACCAAGCGCTAGCGACGCGGCTTTTACAAATGAATTCAGCGCACCGTTAACTGCACTGATAGAGGCAGAACCAGGTATTGGATCATTGGCCAACATGCCGGAAGTCAGCAGGATGACACCACCATCCTTTACAAAAGCCCGCCCAACTCTTTGAAGGTTGATCTGGCCCATCAGTTTGTTGTTCCAGCCAAGCGCAAACTGTTCATTCGTCGATTCGTTCAGGGGAGCGAATGCCGCCATACCAGTGGTGGAAATAACAGCATCGATCTCACCTACCTTCTCGAAAAGGCTCTGAATAGATGCTTTGTTACCAAGATCCACCTGATAATCACCATCCTTGTGACCGACCGGGATAACTTCATGGGTTTCTGCAAGTCGTGCCTGTACTTTTTGTCCGATGGTTCCTGTGGCGCCAATGAGTAAGATTTTCATTTGATTCTCCAGTTTTCTAGCCAGGTTATTAATCATGTATGTGATGATTAAAATACTAGAAGAATCACGTAAAATGATAAATAATCAATATATCATTTCAATTATCAGTTTTTCTGCATAATGGACCTACTCAAATCTATCGAGGTATTCCGTGAAGTCTGTAAGCAAATGAGCTTCAGTCAGGCTGCGGAGCAGTTAAACCTTGTCCCATCTGCTGTAAGCCGCCAGATCAGTGAACTGGAGAAACAGCTTGGCATCCGGCTCTTGCATAGAACCACCCGTTCCATCAGCTTGACTGAAGATGGCCGCCGTTACCTTCAAAAAATGGATGTGATTAGTCAAAGCGTTCACGAACTCAGAAACCTGACAGGTGATGATCATCATATTGAAGATCACATTCGACTAACCACCTCACCTCTACTTGGCTCTTCATTTCTTAACGGCGTTATTGATTCCTACTTGCAGCAATATCCAGATGTCTCAATATCAACAACATTGGTAAACCGGGAAATCAATCTCATCGAAGAGGGTTATGACCTGGCAATACGTGTCGGAGAACTCGATGACTCTAATCTGGTTGCCCGGGTTGTTGGCAAATTTCCATTATCCGTCGTCGCAAGCCCTGGTTATATTGATGCACATGGAGAGCCAAAACAGCCAAAGGAGCTCGTGAAGCATAACTGCTTAATCAATACGCTCACCCAGTCACCACGCCGCTGGGGGTTTCGAGAGGGCAAGCGCAATTTCTCGATCAAGGTGGATGGGCGATATGATGCCAATGAAGACACGATGCTGCAATCTATGGCGTGTTCAGGCCTGGGGATCGCCTATTTACCTGCCATTGTCGTTAACGATAAGGTGACCAAAGGCAAATTGGTGCCTATATTAAAAGAGTTTATCCCCGATCCACTTCCAATATCCGTTGTCTATCCAAGCCGACAATTTCTCAGTACAGCAAAACGAATGTTGATTGATCACCTGATTGCTAATGCAAAATCACCTATTTTCTTTAGCAAGTAATTGATGGCATATTCACAGGACTTTCAGAAGCTCATGTAGTGGTTACAATGAACGACTGCGAATGGCCGCTTCCGCTGGACTCCTGCCATTAAAAATCTAACAGATAGTGTTAGATTCAGTCCAAACCACTTCAGGTAAGTTAATTTAGTTAGAATTTATGAAAATGAGATCAACCGCCGTACTTTGAATCGACGGCCTTTGATCTTTCCTTCAGATAACTGCTTGAGTGCCTTTTTGCGGATGCTGCGATCAATGGCAACGTAGGCGATGTGATCAAAGATGTCGATCTTGCCCACCTTGTTGCCGGGTATGCCACCGTCGCCGGTGAGTGCGCCGAGGATATCACCGGGGCGGACTTTGTCTTTGCGACCACCATCAATACAGAAGGTGACCATCGGTGATTGCAGTTTGAATCCTTCTTCGATATCACTGTTTTTCAGGGTTTCTATCTTGATCGGGCTTTTTAGATACTCTTCCAGTGCGTTGACTCGGTGGGCTTCGGAAGCAATAAAGAGGCTGATAGCGATGCCTTTTTTACCAGCGCGGCCAGTGCGGCCGATACGGTGGATATGCACTTCGGGATCGCGTGAGAGTTCGAAGTTGATTACGGCCCCTAGCTCTTTGATATCCAATCCACGGGCGGCGACATCGGTAGCAACCAGGATGGGGCAGCTCTTGTTGGAGAACATTACCAGTACCTGGTCACGCTCTTTCTGATCCAGATCACCGTGCAGGGCCAGCGCCTCAAAACCGCGCTGTTGCAACTCATCTGCAACCTCCTGGCACTGCTGGCGAGTGTGGCAAAAGACAACGGTTGATTCTGGTTTATGCTGAGTTAGTAGGGTGGTCAATGTGTTGATTCGTTGGCCTTTCTCCACTTCGTAGAAGTGCTGCTTGATGTGTACCTCGCTATGCGTTGCATCTACTGTCACCATTATCGGTTCGTGCTGAAATTGCTGGCTCATCCCTTTGATGGACTCGGGGTAGGTGGCAGAGAAGAGCAGTGTCTGTCGTTTGCTGGGAGTATGGTCAATAACGGTAGAGATATCATCATAGAAGCCCATATCGAGCATTCGGTCTGCTTCGTCCAGTACTAGTGTTTCGATGTTGCGCAGGTCAAGGGTGCCTTTCTGTAGATGCTTCAAGATTCGCCCTGGTGTGCCAACGGCAATATGAGCGCCATGCTCCAGTGATCCCACCTGTGGCCCAAAGGGTTTGCCACCACAGAGGCTGACCAGTTTGATGTTGGGCATGCAGCGAGCCAGCCGTCGGATCTCTTTGCCTACCTGATCGGCAAGCTCGCGAGTGGGGCAGAGCACCAGTGCCTGAATTCTGTATTTAGCGACGTTCAGTTTGCTGAGCAGTCCGATGCCAAAGACGGCTGTTTTACCGCTGCCAGTTTTTGCCTGGGCAATAAGATCCTTGCCTTGCAGCAGCGAAGGTAGGCTGGCCGCCTGGATTGGGGTCATCTTCTGGTAATCCAGCGATTTGAGGTTAGCCAGCATTTGTGGTGTTAGTGGCAGGGTTGAAAAGTCAGTGGTCACAGGCGGCTCTTTGTCTCTTAGGAATCTAAGGAGGCAAGTCTTGCATGTTGTTGTTCATAATCCTAGAAAAATCAGTTAGCCTGAGCATGGTAATAGGCGGCTCATGCCGTAGTGTGACAGCATAAAGTGCAATTTAGGCAGTAGGCAGGAAAGAGATCGAATGATAAAGGAAAGAACAACAACCCTCACAAGAATCCTGCTGGTGTTACCGCTGATGCTGATCAGCGTCATGGCTCATGGCCTGGATTTCCCACACGAGCCCTCCAATCCCATTATTCCGGATCTCAACTGCCTCAGCTGCCATGACCTTAACGGCGGGCAGATCAAACTGCTGAAACCCTCAACCCCCCATCCTGAAATGGGCGTGGATGACACCAACCCGAACAACCTCTGCTGGAGCTGCCACACCGGCCCCCAGCTTGCCCCCTATCGTGTGCCCCACTCCAGCCAACAGGTTGGAGACCAGTTTGGTGAATGGAACATCGAATGCAGAACCTGTCACTGGCCCCACTCCCAGCCCCAAGTTCGCGTCTATGGAGAACAGGCCTACCTCGCCTCCGGCACCGTTGATCATGTCACCTCAGGTGCCATGATCAGCACCCTGACAGACAATGAAGCAGACTGGGAAACCAATGAACATGCTGGACGTGTTGTTTTCCCAGACATCAAGGCTACAAATGAGATTGGGTGGCCCGCTAGCGATCTCAGCTACCGAGTGCTGAGCAACACCGCCACCACCCTCACCATTGATGGTGCCATCGACCTTACCCGCATTAGCCCTGGCGACAACTATGTCGTTACCTATGGCAAATTAATTCATAATGTTCTCAAAGTGCCGGGCACCAATGAATGGAAAACTGTCAAATTCCTCAACAACAGCGGCCCCAACTCCTATGCGGATAGCGACACCGTCCTGGATGGTGTCTGCCAAGTCTGCCACACCAAGACCGGCCACTTCAGAAACGACGGCCAGGGCGAAGACCAGATGCACCGCAATGCCGATCCGGGTGATCCCAACGGCACTGCCGGAGAGACCTGTACCGCTAAATGCCACAAACATATCGGCGGCTTTGGTCACGGCAAGGGCTACACCCAGGTCGATCTCTGTGTAGAATGCCACGGCCATGAGAAAGGCGCCTACTACATGGTGGATGGGCGCTATCCCTATAATCCAAACAACAGTGAGCGTCTTTCTACAGTTCCTTCACGGGGGTTTGGTTCCACTGCACCTCACTCCACCCATACCGAGAGTTGGATTACCACGGGCCCTGATTGGGGTGGTGTTGTGCCAGCCAGTGCTGGGGAAGATGACAGGCGTGGCCCCGGCATCTATTGCAGCGTCTGCCACGATATTGACAACATGCCGCGCTTCCGTTCAGGTGAAGATCTGGATGGTGACGGCCTGATTAATCTGGCTGAGACCGATGTCTGTAATGACTGCCACAGCCCCAATGGCACCTATAACGGTGTCAATACAACCAATGGTTCGGTGGGGGCCAAGGACAACTGGAATTCGGGTGGCGTCTACGATGGCAATAACAAGCTCAAGCCGGGCAAAGAAAAATGGTGTGCAGGCTGTCATGATGAAGACCCCTCGATCATTGATTACAGCCACTATGCGGTAGATCCTGCGGTTGTCACCATCAGCGGAGACAGGGCGTCAAGCCGCACGGTTGAGTCTGCAACCAGCAATTGGTTTTATGGTGCACCCAGGGTGATTGGTAATGAAACAGGACGCTATACCGATGTTGCTGTCTCTCCTGAATCCCAACCGGGCGTTACCTATCCTGAGTTTGAGCCAGGCAACTACACTGAAGGCTGGGGCTTTTATGTGACGGGGCATGGTGCACCGGCAGATAAGGAGCTGCCTGGCAGTGGTGGCCTGAAAAAAGGGCCGGGGCAGAACTGCCCTGACTGTCACATGACAGAGGCGCCGCATATTGATGGTCTGCATCGAACCTTTGTCTGCCCTCCGGGGTCATCCGGTGGCAGCTGTGATGAAAACTATAAAGCAGGTTATAGACTGATCTTTCCAATTGCACTCCCACGGAGTGCTCAAGATGTTGATACCCAGTTTGATCTCTGCTTCAGTTGTCACACTAATACCGGGCCATGGGATGATCCGGGAAATACACAAACGAATTTTAGATCTGGCAGTTACCAACTGCATAACTACCATCTGGAAGTAGCGGGTGGTGGCAGATATTGGTGGCCTGACTGGCAGAACGCGCCGTCGGGAACCAACATGATGTTCTCATGCATACAGTGCCATAACCCTCATGGCTCACGGCAATTGTCGATGACGCGTACCGGTGAGTTGGCGATATTTGATAATAAGCAGCCACGCCGCCCGATGCGGTTTTGGTATAGAAATGCCAATGACCCGGATTGGTACTGGAACAATCCCGGTCCGAGCCTGGATTCAAAACCCAGTATTACCAACACAACCCTGGCAGAAAGTACCCATCTGGTGATGTGGTCTGATGACCCGATATTATCGGGTGCGAGCTATTGCAGCCAACACTGTCATGGCAATGCCAAAATTACCTCGATTGGACGGTTGCCTGCGCCACTACCCAGCGGCAATATTGATGCAATGCTGCCAGAACTCAAATGGTCTGGCGTGAATCATTTTGAGGCTGATGGGGTATACCCTGATGCCGGGGTGAGCGGTGATAAGTTTCTATTCCGGGTCAAATACAGGGATGCCAATGATGAAGGCCCTCCTTCCATCATGCAGCTCTGGGTGGATCTGAATGACAATGGCAGTTACGAAGCCAATGAACAGATTGATATGCAGATGGCTGTGGCAGAGATCAATGACACCATTCCCTACTATCTTGGTGTTGATTATGAGGTGGCTGTACAAATAGATAGGCCAAGTGGATCTGATGGAGCTATCAATTATAGGTTTTATGCAACCTATGGTGCGGATACCGCAATAGGTGGACCAACTGTAGATGGCGTGTTTTCCCTCCTTGATAAAGCATCTACTTTGAGTTGGACAGGGGAGCCGGGTTATGAAGCTGATGGTGTCAACCCGGATCATGGTGCCAAGAGTGGCAACTATACCTTCAGGGTCAAATATACCTATGATGATGGCCACTGCCCGGCCAGTGGTACCGATAATATTCGAGTGTTTATTGATTTGGATCAGAATGGAACTTATGAAGCAGGTGAGAAATTTCCGCTTACTGAGGTTTCTGCTGGAGATACCAATTGCACAGCAGCAGGTGATGGCAAGCTTTACGCTATAAGCAGAATATTGCCAAATCTGAGCAATAATGCGGTTAGCTATAATTACAGGTTTTATGCCTATGATGGAGCCAAGGATGCTATCGGTGAGCCGGTAACTGATGGTGGTATAGTGACGGTAGCGGGTAGCTTTAACAACCCACCACTCTTGTCATGGAGTCCAAAGAGTTGTCAGCCACAGGGTGCTGAACCACCTAGAGCTGCAATGAATCGGCCAATGTGGTTCAGGGTGAACTATGTTGATGATGACAATCAATGTCCCCTCGGTGGCTCTTCCAATATCCAGGTGTGGGTAGATCTTGATAACTCAGGCAGCTATACGCCAAATGAACAAATCAATCTGGATGCAGCAGATGCAGATGGCAACTGTACGACAGCCGGTGGCGGTAAGCTCTACCAAAAACAGATTACACCCACTCAGGTAGCCAGTGATATTCGTTATAGATTTTATGCTACAGATGGAATAGATAATGCTTCGGGCGAACCCGTTGATGTGGGATCTGATATTGATGTTATCAATGCCCGCTATGCTGTAATGCAGGATGGCTCACATGACGGAGTCTATAGCCACAACACCGTCACCAGTGCGTTGGGTGCAGTGGGTAGTCAGCAGGGTGAGACCATTCTGGTGCATGGTGGAACCTATCCTGAAAGGCTTTATATTACGCAGGATCAAACAACCATTGCATCAGCTTGCGGCCCTGAAGAGACTATTGTCCAGCATAGCAATAACCCGGTTGTTCATTTCTATCGTGCAGTCAACACTGTACTGGATGGATTTACAGTTACCGGTGGCTCTGGGCGAGGTGTCTTTAGTAAAAGTACAACCTATGCAGGTAATAGTTCACCTATCATTCGAAACAGCATTGTGCGTGGTAATAGCGGAGTAGGGCTGTATAACGAATGGGGGACAATGACAGTCTCAGACTCTGAGATATTTAATAATTCAGGTGGTGGAGCTGACATGTTTGGTGGTAGCACCTTTACCAATACTACCATCAGAAATAACTCCACCAGTGGCAATGGTGGCGGCATTCTTTTAAGAAGTGCAGCGACCCTTTCCAATGTCACTATCACTGACAATACCGCAAGCCAGGGTGGTGGTATATCCTGTGAAACAGATCAGTCCTATCGCGTGTTGGATGTAGACCGAGCAGTCATCAGTGGCAATAGAGCAACCAGCTATGGTGGTGGTCTTTTTATCGCCAGGTGTGATCCCACTTTTACCAATACTCTGTTGAGTAATAACAGTGCCCCGCAAGGTGGTGGTGCAGGGTTTGTTGCCTGGGGTAAGGCCTGGTTTGAAAATAGTACCATTGTAAATAACAGGGCTACCGCAGGTGACGGTGGTGCATTCCACAGCTCTGATGGCCCAGCGCAGCTAGCCAGCAGTATTGTCTGGGGCAATAGAGCCACGGGCACCGGCCATATTGGTGCCTTTGTTGCCAGTGGCGTAAAGACGCTTAATATTTATAACTCCGTTATCGAAAATAACGGTGATAACGACATTAAGGATGATGGCTATTTTCATACCTCCTCCACAGTGGCGATTGTGGATACAGCAATGAATACAGACCGGGATCCAAACTTTGTGGATGCTGCCAATGGTGATTACCGTCTGCAACCACGTTCATCTGCGATTGATCATGCAGGCAATGCATCTGGCCGTGGAATACCTGCGACTGATTTGATTGGCCATAATCGTTCTGCCGGCAATCAGGATATTGGAGCCTATGAGTACCAACCGCCAACGGTAGATGTTGTTCCCGTACTGTCTTGGACAGGGGAAGCCGGTTTTGTTGAGGATGGCGTCTCCCCTGATCGCGCAGCAGGCGGTACCAATTTTGAATTCAGGGTCAATTATTACCATGCAGAAAACCGAGCACCTGCTCAGATTGAGCTGTGGATCGATGAGAATGGTGATGGCGCCTATCAGCAGACTGAAAAACATGCCATGGATAAAGTGACGGGTAGTGGGCTTGGCTTTGCTGATAACAACTACATCAATGGAGAGCGATATACAAAGCAGCTTAGACTCTCCTATCCCGGCAGTGGGGAGATGAATTACCGCTTTTATACTTCAGATGGAAGGCATCTTGCTGTTGATGCACCCACAGTGACCTCAACAGTGGCGGTCGGCAATACCGCACCGGTATTGGAGTGGCTGGGTACAGGTGACTATGCTTCGCATGGTGTCTATCCAGTGAATGGTAATACTGGCGACTCCTTTACCTTCAAGGTGAGATACAAGGATGTGGACGGCCAGGCGCCAGAGGTGCAACAGGTCTGGATAGATGAGAATGATGACCATCAATACGTACCATCAGAAAGATATGAAATGGTTAAAGAGGGAACCGGCACAGATTATGTCAATGGAGAGATCTATACGGTGATGCGCACCCTGGTATCTGCGGGTGATGACCGTTTCCGCTATCGGTTCTACTTTACGGATGGCAGCGATGTCGCCCTGGGTGCTCCGACCAATGTGGATCGGGCCAAGGCGCGTTATTCACGCTATGTGGTTGCTAGCAGTGTGCCGGTACTTGAATGGGCGGGTGAGCTTGGTTACACGGCTGATGGTGTGGAGCCAAATTCTGGATTGAACAGTGGCCTGTTTGAATTCCGGGTTGTTTATGCTGATCCGGTCAACAGAGCTCCCGAACCTATACAGGTTTGGGTGGATGCTAATGATGACGGCGGTTATGCATTCAACGAAAAGCATAACCTACTGGCGGTTGATCCTTCTGATGCCAACTATGTTGATGGTAAGGCCTATTCAAGAACCATGATGCTGACTGCTGTAGGGGATGGCGATCTAAGTTACCGTTTCTATGCTTTGAACTATTCAGCAGGAGCAATAGGTGCACCTATCGATGGCGGAAATATATCACTGGATTTTACCAAGGATGTTTCAGGTGTTGTCTACATAGACCAGGGCATTACGCCTATTGAGAATGGTTCTGTTGTGCGTCTGGTTATCAACGGCTTTACAGTGGGCACAGATTTGACTACCAATGGTGCCTACACTATCCCAGCGGTCTATTCAGAGGATGATCATATTATTGCCTGTATTGACGGTAATGTACTCAATGGCACATCAACAACAGTTTCTGATGGAGAGCCACTATCGGGTTTTGATATCTATGGTGGCATGGGTGCCATAACCTGGGAATGCGTCAGGTACAGCCAATTTTGATCTAAACAGTACACCCATGGGCCTGCTGCTTTAGTGCGGCAGGCTGCTGTTTATGTGCAATATCTTTTGCAATATAAGTTTTGTCGTAAGCCCTATATAATGTGCTCCCAATTTTTAGCAACCTCGGCTTCCCTCATGACTACAGCTCTCCCTAAAGACCGCACCACTGAACTTGAAGCGATTCTGAATGAACGCATCATGATCCTTGATGGTGCCATGGGCACTATGGTGCAGCGACATAAGCTGGAAGAGCAGGATTACCGGGGCGAGCGTTTTGCTGATTGGCCGACTGACCTTAAAGGAATGAATGACCTACTGGTGCTGACTCAGCCCAGTGTAATCCAGGGCATTCATGAACAGTACCTGGCTGCCGGTGCAGATATTGTTGAGACCAATAGCTTTGGTGCAACCCGTAGTGATCTGGTTCAGTACCAACTCTCGGACTATGCCTATGAGTTGAATGTGGCTGCAGCCCGACTGGCCAGAGAAGCAGCAGATAAGTACGCTACACCTGAAAAACCCCGTTTTGTAGCTGGCGTACTAGGTCCCACACAGAAGATGACCTCCAACGCCGTGGGTACTCAATCCATTTCTTTCGATGAGCTGCGGGAAGAGTATGCCGAAGCTGCACGTGGGCTGGTTGAGGGTGGTGCGGATATCATTCTGATCGAAACAATATTTGATACGCTCAATGCCAAGGCTGCAATCTTTGCGACCCAGCAGGTCTTTGAAGAAGATGGTATCAAACTGCCGATCATGATCTCTGGCACCATTGCCGGTGAAGATGGCCGCACTCTCTCAGGCCAGACGGCTGAAGCTTTCTACAACTCCTTGCGCCACGCCACCCCCATCTCTTTTGGACTGAATTGTGCTCTGGGGCCAGATCAGCTGCGTCAATATGTGGAGGAGATTTCACGCATTGCTGAGATGCGCGTCTCAGCACATCCCAATGCAGGCAAGCCGAATGAACTGGGTGACTACGATCTTGGCCCGGAAGATATGGCGGCAAAGATTGCAGAGTGGGCGCAGAGCGGTTTTCTAAATATTGTGGGTGGTTGCTGCGGCACCTCACCGGATCACATCAAGGCGATAGCTGCAGCGGTATCCGATATCGCACCACGCCCATTGACCAAGCAAGAACCCGCATGCCGATTGTCAGGTCAGGAACCTTGCAATATTACGGCTGACAGCCTCTTCGTAAATGTGGGTGAGCGGGCCAATGTGGCCGGTTCTGCACGGTTCAAACGCCTGATCATGGAAGAGGATTATGAGACCGCCCTCGAAATTGCCCAACAACAGGTGGAGACCGGCGCACAGATCGTCGACGTCAATATGGATGATGCCATGTTGGAGTCTGTGCCATCAATGACACGCTTCCTGAACTTGATTGAAGGTGAGCCAGAGATTGCCAAGGTTCCCATCATGATCGACTCTTCCAAGTGGGAAGTGTTGGAAGCGGGACTGAAATGCATCCAGGGGCAAAGGTGTGGTGAACTCCATCTCCCTTAAAGAGGGTGATGAAAAGTTTATAGAGCAGGCCAAAATTATCCGACGCTTTGGTGCTGCAGTAGTGGTGATGGCCTTTGATGAAAAGGGCCAGGCCGATTCATGTGAACGCAAGATTGAGATCTGCACCCGTGCTTACAAAATCTTAACCGAACAGGTTGGCTTTCCGGCTGAAGATATCCTCTTCGATCCTGCCGTGCTAACTGTTGGTACCGGCATGAAAGAGCATGACCGTTATGGTCTCGATTTTATTGAAGCCACTGCGGCAATCAAACAGCAGCTGCCACATGCGCAAGTCTCTGCCGGGGTCTCCAATGTCTCTTTCGCTTTTCGCGGAAACAATCCGGTACGTGAAGCGATCCATGCGGTATTTCTCTATCACGCCATTCGGGCCGGGCTGGATATGGGTATCGTCAATGCTGGCCAGTTGGCGATCTATGATGACCTGCCGGCAGAGCTGCGTGATCTGGTTGAGGATATGGTGCTCAATCGTCGTTCAGATGCCACGGAACGACTACTGGATGTAGCCGAAAAATACCGGGGTGATGGCAGTGTTGCTGTACAGAAAGAGGATCTGGCCTGGCGCGATCAATCCGTTTCCAAACGATTGGAGCATGCATTGGTCAAGGGGCTGACAAAGTTTATCGAAGAGGATACGGCTGAAGCATTGGAAGAGTTAGGGCGCCCACTGCATGTCATTGATGGCCCCCTGATGGCGGGTATGAATCACGTGGGCAAACTCTTTGGCGAGGGCAAGATGTTCCTACCACAGGTTGTAAAATCGGCGCGGGTGATGAAAAAAGCGGTCGCCTGGTTACAGCCTTATATGGAGGAAGAGAAGCAGGGCGGGTCTCAATCAGCAGGCCGTATCTTGTTGGCAACGGTCAAAGGCGATGTGCATGACATCGGCAAAAATATTGTGGCTGTGGTGTTAGAGTGCAATAACTACGAAGTAATCGATGCAGGCGTCATGGTGCCTGCAGAAACCATCCTGCAGCAGGCGCGTGAGCTGAAGGCGGATATCATTGGTCTTTCTGGTCTGATCACTCCATCGCTGGATGAGATGGTACATATCGCCAAAGAGATGAAGCGCCAGGGCTTTGAAACACCGCTGTTAGTGGGTGGGGCCACCACCTCCAAAATTCATGCTGCAGTGAAAATCGATCCTGAATATGATGGGGCAGCAATCCATGTGATGGATGCCTCACTGGCTGTGGGTGTGGCAGGACAATTGCTTTCAGCCGCCAAGAAAGATGAGTATGTTCAATCAATCAAGGAAGATTATGCCAAAGCCCGTGAAGCACGTCTGGGCAAGAATGAGCAACGTAAATTGGTCTCACTGGAAGAGGCTCGCGCTAATGCTATGCAGACAGATTGGGCAACAGTACAGCCGGTAAAACCTGCGCAACTAGGGGTTCAGGTTTTTGATGATATCCCTCTGGCTGAGGTGGCAAAATGCATTGACTGGAGTCCATTCTTCTTCACCTGGGAGATGAAGAAGCGCTACCCTGCCATTCTGGATGACCCGGAAAAAGGGGAAGAGGCAACACGACTATTTCAAGATGCTCAGGCCATGTTGAAACAGATCATCAATGAGGGCTGGCTTCAAGCCAAGGCTGTGATTGGTCTCTTTCCTGCTGCCCGAATTGGGGCTGACGATGTAGTGGTCTATGCAGATGAAAAATGTACTGAAGTTAGTACTCACTTTCGATTTATTCGTCAGCAGATGAGTAAAAAGCAAGCTGGCGAACCTAATCTTTGCCTAGCTGATTTTATCGCCCCAAAAGATGCCGGGGTTGAGGATTATATCGGTGCCTTTGCGGTAACTGCCGGTGTTGGCATTGAACGAAAGCTGGCTGAATTTGAGGCTGATCACGATGACTATAATGGCATCATGCTCAAGGCGCTGGCCGACAGGCTGGCCGAAGCCCTGGCAGAGTGGATGCATGGGCGAGTGCGCAAAGAGTTCTGGGGATACAGTGCAGATGAGCGGCTCAGCAATGAGGAGTTGATTGCTGAAAAGTATCAGGGTATTCGTCCGGCGGCGGGTTATCCCGCCAGTCCAGAGCATACTGAGAAAGGTGCGCTGTGGGAGTTGTTGCAGGCCGAAAAAAATACAGGCATTAAATTAACAGAGAGCTATGCTATGCACCCTGGTGCCTCTGTGAGCGGACTCTATTTTGCCCATCCTCAAGCACGTTACTTCGGTACGGGTAAGATTGGCCGTGATCAGGTGGTGGATTATGCTCAGCGCAAAGGGATGGATGTAGCAGAGGCAGAGCGTTGGTTGGCGCCAGTGTTGGGATATTCAGCTTCTTAGCGCAGAATAAGAGGGGTAACAATAAATGGAATAAACTTCCTTTTGCCCTTCCCCACGGGCAAAATCGTCAATATCAGTTATTATTAGCTATATGGGCTACAAAAAAGTGGCCAGTGCAACCTCAGGAGAATGCATGCAAGTTGAAGAATTGCGCGATGTGGTAATCAAAGTACTTGAAGACATGAAAGCCAAAGATATCGTTGTAATCGATGTTAAAGGCAGAACCAGCATCACCGATATCATGGTGATCGCCAGTGGCACCTCCGACCGACACGTTAAATCCCTTGCTGAAGCTGTTGCTTTCCAGGCCAAAGCCGCTGGAGAGACCCCTTTGGGTTCAGAAGGAGTTGAGGAGGGTGAGTGGGCGTTGGTTGATCTGAATGGTGTTGTGGTTCATGTCATGCTACCTAAGGTACGTGATTTCTACCAACTGGAGCGGTTGTGGAATCTGGATATACCAGCCACTGAAACAGTCGCTGAAATCAGCTAGTACACGTTGATATAATCCAAGAAAATGAGCGCTGCTTGGCAGCGCTCATTGAGCCTGCATCGCTTACCTCATCTCCTCATGGATCGCTTTGATCGCATCTTTCAGCTTAATAACATTCTGCAAAACAGCCGCCGTCCGGTCTCGCATAAACGGCTGGAAGAGCAGTTGGAGTGTTCACGAGCCACGGTAACCCGCACAATTGAGGATCTACGGGATCGCCTCAATGCGCCGTTAGAGTACGACCGAAAGGCTAACGGCTACTTCTATAATCAACAGATTGACCAGATGTTTGAGTTGCCTGGTCTCTGGTTCAATGCTTCTGAGATTAGTGCCCTATTAGGCGTGCAGCAGTTGCTGGCAAATCTTCAGCCTGGCCTGTTGGATCACTATCTTGATCCATTACGGCAACGTATTGATACCATTTTGCAGCATGAGCATGCCAGTAGTGACAACATCATAAATCGCATTCGCATCCTGCGCATGGCAGCGCGCCCGGCGGGTGAATATTTTCAGATTGTTACCCATGCACTTGCACAGCGTAAACAGCTATCTATTGAATATTATGGGCGTGCTGATAATACGATTACGCAGCGTAAAATCTCACCACAGCGACTCATCAATTATCGGGACAACTGGTATCTTGATGCCTGGTGCCACCTGCGGGGTGCCCTGCGCAGTTTTGCTTTGGATGCCATCCAATCTGCCCAGATAGCAGCTGCCAATGCTAAAGAGGTTAGCGATGAGCAGCTGGATGAATATTACACAAGTGCCTACGGTATCTTCTCAGGCAAGGCAGATAAACAGGCTGTACTTCGCTTTGTGCCTGAGTGTGCCAGGTGGGTGTCAAATGAACAGTGGCATCCGGATCAACAGGGTTGCCATCTTGAAGATGGCAGTTATGAACTTCGTATTCCCTACTGTAATGCCAGTGAATTGATAATGGATATTCTTAAATATGGAGCAGATGTAGAGGTCATGGCGCCAAATGAATTGCGCCAACAGGTAATAGACCGGTTGCAAACAGCTTCAGCTCTGTATTGACACTCATGCGCTGATGGTGCGATGCGTTAGGTAGGGAATTCTGCTAATATCTTGCTTTTACATTTCCTCATCCTACTTTTCCCTACCAAAGAGCAGTGAAAACCTCTATTGCTTTGTTATTGATTTTATTTGCCAGCATTGCTTTTGCAGATGAGGAAAAAGCCTGTCTGTTAAAGCATTATGATGAGTATACGGATAACCGGGTTGCTTTATTTGAAAAGGTGCATGTGGTGTATAAGCAGAAGCACCCGAAGGTATATGAGGTATATGAGCCTGTGCTGACAGGACATGCGCTATTTGCAAAGATCAACCAGTATGTTTTTCACTATTTTGCAGAGAAGGATATCAGCAAACTGAAGCTGCGCCATGGTTTTATAAATGCTGTTCCAAACTGGATCGATGATGCCTGTAATGGGCGCGACTGCGTTAATGCACTATATGTAAAATTGCTGGAATATCCTGCATTTGTTGCACTTTATGAGCAATGGGATAAGGCAAGAAAGCAGTCTAAAGAATCATATAAGCAGAAAGGTATTGCTCGGGCAGGCAGCATCTATTTTAAATTATTGGGGGAGAAAGATGTGTTGCCCCATGCTATTAAAGATATGCGATATTATGGTTTGAAAGTAAATAAGCTGGTTTGTAAGTAGCACCTCCACTACTCACGAAACCAGCTTATATCTTTCGGTTGATATTTAAGCTCGCAGCTTTGAAAGTAGTCGCTCGCCAAATTCAAAGCTCACCAGTCCACTCACTATTAAACCCGTTCCCCACCAAATAGCAGGTGTGGTTATTTCGTTGTTTAACCCTGCGCCTAACAACAATGCACTAACAGGGGTGATAAGAGCAATCAGCGTCACCCGTGTTACCTCCATCGATTTTAATAGATGGTAATAGAGGGCAAACCCCAAGAGTGAGCCAATAACAGCAAGATAGACAATAGCACCTGCTGTGCGGGTCTCAATGGTTTCGGGCCATCTGTTTCCAGAGATAAACCATGCCAGTAAAAAAAGAGGCGCTGCAACAGATAGTCCACCAGTGGTCATAACAAAACCACTAACAGATGATCCAATACGCTTTATCCAAATGCCACTCGCTGAATAACAGAAAACGGAACAAAGCATGGCACTAATGCCATAGATAACATGGCTGCCCATTGCGGCGTTATTCCAAAAAATGACAACCAATCCGAAAAGACCCAGTAGAGCACCGACCCACTGTGTTAATGAGAGTGATTTTTCATTCAGCCAGAAAGGTGTCATGAGACCTGTCATAATGGGCGATAGCCCAAAGAGTACGGAGATCCAGCCAGATGGAATATATTGAGCTGCCCAGTAAACGGGCAGCATAGAAGAAAAAATCCCAAGCCCAGATGCCAGATAGCCTTTTCGGGCTTTTGCATCCCATTGTATAGGTAGTCGTAAAGCGGAGATTAGGATGAGTGCAAGAATGGCACTCAATACAATACGACTGGTAATACCAAATAAAAAACCTGGTTCATCACCACTCCACTGTATGGCAAGTGGTGTGGTTGTCCAGATAAGTATTACGCCTATATAGGCTGCCGGAACAGACATTTCTATTTCCCTCCTAATAAAAAACCACAATAAAAAAGGCCGCAGGTATTGCTACCTGCGGCCTTTTGAAAAACTACTTTAAATAGTACTAAGTCATCATATTTTCAAATAGACACGCAGGCCGAATGCTCGCCACATATGTAGGCGAGCGGCGCGTGCGACCTGTTTATTTGTAATGATGATGTTCATGGGTAGCAGCATGCGGGGCAATATCAAAAAGGTCAACTACAAATTTATACAAAATAATAAAACAGAGGATCAGGTTTTGAGCCTGTACCTTTGTTATAAATCTAAAACATTGTAAATAACAGGAGAGCAGCTCATGCCTCAAACAAATCTAATTCAGAAAATAGTGCGCAAAGTGATAATTCCTATCGCTGAAAAATGTGCTAAAGCAAGTGATCAAAAAGAACAAACTAAAGTTCGATTTCAAGAGTTTATGCTTGCGGGTTATCAGTACCATCGAGCTGATGGTGTTTGGCCATTTTTACAAACTGGAGAAGCATTGCGTCTTCAGAGAGAGCCTTATAATCGACATGATTCAAATGCGATTGCTGTGTACTTTAAAAACGATATGTTGGGCTATATTTCCCGGGGAGAGAATAGAGTATTAGCGCAGATGATGGATCATGGTGAAAGCCTGGAGGCGTCTATAACGCAGCTTTTGCCTGATTTAAAGCCATGGCGGGGTGTGAGATTTAGTGTGATTTCAGGAAGTAAAGGCCGTATTTAGCACCATAAAACATTACAAATGTAATGGTAATAGTTTAAAATTACGCCATTGCTACTATACTTCCAATCCGACTTTCAATCGATAGCTCGTGATTAAAGTAATTACAGTAGCTAATAAGGCTGCAGGTAGTGCTGCCTTATACGAGGTTATGTTGGGGATTAGGGCATGTGGATACGTGGCCCTGACATAACCAGAGGAATGAAGTACGCATGATGTGGAGGTAATGACGAATGTCAAAACAGCAAAAGGTTGAATTAATACGGACAGCTATGGGGTTGGTTTTTTTAACCCTGGCTGTATTGGTTTCTCAGTTTCTTTAGGCCAATTAAAGCAAGTAGTACCCCCTAATTTTAAAAGCCCCGCTCATGCGGGGCTTTTTGTTTGAGAAGTATGGTGTGATCAGTTTGATTATAGGGTTCGGGTCACCCTGGCCTGAATGTACCCAAGGTTGTTGCTGTATCTGTCTTCTAAGTCATTGGCAAAGAAAAACAGTTCACCTGCAGTGTTTGAGATGCAGAGATTAGCTTGGTTAGGCATATAAGTAAGCGCACGGAAAGGTGCTTGTGGCTTCTTTCCAATGGTGCCTACCAGCTCAAACCAGTTGGCTTCAGGGCAGCGGCGCTCATCCTCCATGCAGCGTATAGGTATTTTCTGGTACCAGGGGAAATCTTGGGATTGGCGATCCCATCCTTCAGGGCTACAGGCAATGCCGCTATCAAACCATGTCTGTGCCATGTCAATATCGATTGAATACTCTTCTCCACTATTGGCATAGACATAGCTTCGGTTCATCTTTGTATTGGCATAAATGGTAATGAGCCTTGATTCGCCAGGCTCCAGTTTTTGAGGCGTTGGCGGCCCAATTTTAAGGTGCTCTGCCAAACCATTGACCTGTTGCAGGGTGCCTCCATCAGGCCGCCAAATCTCATGCGGGATCTGGTTATCTGTATGGCCTTCTAGCGTTCTTTTACTAAGTGAAACAGGCCGATAATCGCTGTTGCCATGTATGCGCTCTACCACAGTGTAATGTACCTGGGGTAGTGGAGCAGGGTTTTCGGGATCAGGCGTCTCAATGTGTACGCGTAGATCACGATGAGTTAATGTCCAATCCAGTAGTGCCGCCCTATCCTGCTGGTGGGTTTTACCTAGTGGGTTTGGGTGCATGGCAATATCATCGTATGCAAGCCCCAGTTTTTTGCAGGCATCTGTATCAAAGTCAATTTTTAAGGGTGCACGGATATCCAGGCCGAGTCCTCGGCGGGTAAATTCATCAAGAAGGTAATTAAGCGTGATATCAGAGAGGCCATCGTAACGGTAACCGCCGCCAATATCAGAGTGTGCACCAGCAAACCAGGTCTCTGTAACTCGCTGTTTATCATATGCCATTAGTGTTGGCATAAAAGCTGTTCTCTTTTCATCAAGAGAGACTATGTGCAGTGCACTGTCGACAGTATCAGCCACTGTGCAGTTCTCAAACTTCACATCAGATATTGGCTTTTCATCATCATCTAAATTTGGAAAGCCAATAGAGGCAACGGTGTCAAAGACCCCCATAAAGCGGATGCGTATGGGTGGCGTATTCGGTTTATATTTTTGAACGTTTTGATTGACTGCGGCGGCAAAACGACGGGCAATAGCGGCACCACGACTGAAGCCAAAGATAAATACTTCATCCTGTGGTTGATAATGTTTGGCCAGATCAGATGCTGCGGCATTAATAATTTTAGCGACATCCATACTGGGAAGGGCCAGTCCTGCATTAAACCACTGTAATAGTTTGTTACCGTAGGTGCCTACACCAGAATAGTAAAAGCTTTGCTGGCCAGGAATGTGCTGCTCTCCTTTTGTGACACCACCACCCAAAAGAAGGTGAAGCTTAAATATATTGCTGACGCTTCCGTCATTTAATTCCATTTTTAGGTTTTTTTTCTGCTTTGCATCTTTGGGATCGTTACAGGTCCCATCAAAACAGATGATGATTTTATTTGGCATAACAGTCTCCATTGTTTAGTCGCCCTTATTCAAAGAGCAGTGTATTCACCGCATACTTGAACAGCTTCATCATTGGTGAACAGTAATGTGAATTACATGGACAACAGCTTTTCATTGAAGCTGGGTTTATTATACGGCGCTGCGCTCTCTTTAATAAACTTCGTGTTTCAAGATGAATCAACTTGGGTGAATCGCACCTATCGCTTTAATGTGCGATTGACCAATGAAACTTGAAATCTGCCAAATGCTTTTCGCTGAATGCCTGTAATGTATTGGCTTGATATATCCGTTAGTTTCCCGGATTCATGAGAAATAAGGGGAAACCGTTGGAATGACTGCCACATAGCTCGTATAATTCACTGCTTTTTTGCTCCGGCAAAGGATTACAAGGTTCCCCTTCTGAATGTTTGAACTTTTTCATGCTCACCGTCCCGTCAGTTTTAAAGATGATCTGCTGTCAGGTTTAACCGTAGCTCTGGCGCTGGTTCCTGAGGCCATTGCCTTTGCCTTTGTTGCAGGAGTCAATCCTCTGGTTGGCCTCTATGCCGCGTTCATGGTGGGGCTGATTACGGCTTCAATTGGTGGCCGTCCAGGTATGATCTCTGGTGCTACGGGTGCCCTGGCGGTGGTGATGGTCGATCTTGTTGCCAGTCATGGTGTTGAATACCTGTTTGCTGCGGTGGTGCTGATGGGGTTGCTCCAGGTTTCAGCCGGGGTGCTGCGCCTGGGTAAGTTCATCCGTATTGTGCCGCATCCAGTAATGCTGGGCTTTGTTAATGGTCTAGCGATAGTGATCTTCCTTGCCCAACTGCAAAACTTTCAGATAGCGAGTGCTGGCAGTGACACCTCATGGATGAGTGGTAGCGCGCTTTGGTTAATGGTTGCCATGGTGGGATTGACGATGGCAATCATTCACTATCTGCCCCGCTTTACCACGGCAGTGCCTTCATCACTGGTGGCAATTGTGGTGGTTTCACTGCTGGTAATTGGCCTGAATCTGGATCTGCGCACCGTCGGTGATCTTGCCTCCATTGCCGGTGGTTTTCCTGAATTCCATATCCCCACGGTTCCGTTCAATCTGGAGACCCTCTGGGTCATCCTGCCCTATTCCATTATCTTGGCTGCTATTGGTCTGATCGAATCACTGCTGACATTGACACTGGTCGATGAGATCACTGAGACTCGTGGCCGTGGCAATAAAGAGTGTATTGGTCAGGGCGTGGCTAATACCGTGACCGGCATGTTCGGCGGCATGGGTGGTTGCGCCATGATTGGGCAGAGCATGATTAACGTAAACTCTGGTGGTCGCAGTCGGCTCTCCGGTATCACTGCCGCACTCAGTCTGCTGGTCTTCATCCTGTTTGCCTCAAGCCTGATCGAGATGATTCCGCTGGCTGCGCTGACTGGCGTAATGTTCATTGTGGTGATGGGTACCTTTGAGTGGTCCAGCTTCCGCATTATGGGCAAGATTCCGCGTTCTGATGCCTTTGTCCTGGTGCTGGTTTCTGGGGTGACCGTGGCAACTGATTTGGCCATTGCTGTAGTTGTTGGCGTGATTGTATCCGCCCTGGTCTTTGCTTGGGAGCATGCTAAACATATCAATGCAAAAACCTTTATTGCAGAGAATGGCTCCAAGGTTTATGAGCTGCATGGCCCGCTCTTTTTTGGCTCTGTGCACAGCTTTATGGAGCTATTTGATCCACGTAATGATCCGGATGATGTAGTGGTTGAATTTCAGCATTCACGGGTGGGGGATCACTCTGGACTGGAGGCGATTGATAACCTGGCTGAGCGTTATCTCAATGCTGGCAAGACGCTGCATCTTAGACACCTGAGCCCTGAATGCCGCCAGCTGTTGCATAAGGCGGGCAATCTGGTTGAGGTTAATGTGATAGAGGATCCAACCTATCACGTGGCAGTTGATGATCTGGCGTAACTGGCCTCTGAGGTAAGAGATGGCAGTGCCTTGCTTTTTGCTATTTAGAGACAGCAGTGGGTCAGACTTAATCTAAAAACAGTTTGGGGAGACTGACTATAAGCCAGCCTCCCCAAATTTTTATAAGTTCGGCCTTACTTCATGATGCAGTGTTTTGCATAATCGCCAGCTTCATTTGCACTCCAATCAGCTTTTGGCTTCTCATTCATAGCCTTGCACCATCCGTCGCTTCCCACCTCTGGCGCGCACCCCACCAATGAAAGTAACAAGAGTGGCAGACAAAGTAGTGTTGCAGTATAGCGTTTCATTATTGCAGTTCCTTTTGGTTACAAATAGAAAAAGTGCATCCAGTTACTTGCACCTGCTGTGTTTAAAAATTGTTACTTGGAATCAATAAATACATTAACAGCATCACCCAGATTAAAATAATTGCGTATCTCTTCTGGCAGGTTACTCACGCGAATACTATCAATAATTTTAAGCCCCTCCTCATGCAGGTCTAGGATATATGCTTCAGAGCAAGGGATTTCGGGATCGTAGAGCATTACTTTGGGTGATAGCAATGCATTTGGATTGATCGACATAACAACGGCTATGGTCTCATCTGATAACTTGACCACAGTTCCGGGGGGATAGACCCCCATGTTGGAAATAAACAGCGTTATCTTCTTTTTATTAAACTTATGTTTCTCTTTAGCAAAAAGAATAGAGATAGCTTCATAAGGTGAGCAGGACTTGCTGGCATCTTTTTGGTTACACAGATTGTCGTAAGCATTCACAATAGCAACAATCTGGGCAAGCTCTGAAATTTGATGTTCTCTTAACCCCTTTGGATATCCACTTCCATCAATCATCTCATGGTGCTGCTCAATGACTCTTACTGCTTCAGATGGAATAGTGCCGATCTGCTCAGCCTGACGTACACCATACTCTGGATGCATTTGAAAAAAATTTAACTCAGCCCTATTTAAGGCCTCTTTCTTTAACAGAATCTTATCTGGAATCTCGCTGTAGCCAAGATCGTGAAACAGTGCCCCTGTTCCAAGATCCTCCATCTGTTGTTTATCCAGTCCCAGTTGCTTGCCCAGCATTAATGCCAGAATGGTCACGTTGATAGCATGAAAATAGGTGCTTTCACTCTTTCCTTTCATATTAACCAGATGCATGGTGGCTTCCTGGTCTTCCATTAGAGACCCCACCATACCTGAAACCATTACCTCTGCATCCTCAACAGCAGCCTTAGGTTGTGACATGATATTACGCATCACATTTCGCAAAGTGGAGGCTGTCTCTGCATAGGCTTTTTCACACTTATTCAAGCGCACCGTCCGCTCTTTCATCTTTTTGACGCGCGCCTGCTTCGCCTCTTTTTTTGCCGCCTCTAACTCAGCCTGAGCTTCAGCCTCGAGGTCAGGATCGACGTCAGGAACGATCTCTGCTTTTTGCTCAAGAGGGAGTGGCTCTACATCACTGCGGGAAGGGTCATATTTAATCTCAGATAGCTTCAGTTTTTTTAGATCGGCCAGCTGTTTTTCATTTTTTATTTTAAAATTGCTCGACATGAATGAGTGCTGCATCCACGACAGATCCAACTGAACATACAGACCAACACAAAGCTGACTGGGTTTTATGCAGTTTTTAGACATTTTTTAGCAATCGCACATATCAATTCAACAACGCTGTCACCCTTATCTCTACATAGTAGCTCATAACAACTAATATATAGAAATTTGAGCAACTTAACCCCTGCATTACAAGATAAACCTTAGCATAAACTTTAGCGGCTGGCATTTTGTGCTTTCATTTTACATAGGTGCCTCTGTTTAATATAGATACTATATAAGTTGTGACCATGGTTTTGGGAGGTGCCGATTGAAGCGCTTGGCCAGCTGAGATTTAAAGTGCATCCAAGCGCTTTTCTTTATCTCCCCATAGCATCACTAACACTTCATCTACTATAGTTATTAAGCCTGGTGATTGCTCGCCCAGACTCATTCTCAGTGACGACAATATAATGCTATTAGGATCAAAATCTAAGCTGCCCACACCAGACAAAGTATTGCCTGGACGGGATGGTCTTATGTCAATTAGTGGTACCCACTATGTTAATGGCAACGCTATCAAGCCGCCCTTCCCAAAAGAGATGGAGCAGGCGTTGTTTGGGATGGGTTGCTTCTGGGGTGCTGAGCGTTGTTTTTGGGTAGTGAAAGGAGTCTATGCTACTGCTGTGGGTTATGTGGCAGGATATACCCCCAACCCCACTTACCAGGAAGTCTGCAGTGGTATGACGGGGCATAATGAAGCTGTGCTTGTGGTCTATGATCCTAATATCATCAGCTATGCATCACTGTTAAAGATCTTCTGGGAATCCCACAACCCCACTCAAGGAATGCGCCAAGGCAATGATACCGGTACGCAGTACCGTTCTGGCATCTACTGTCACACTCTAGAGCAACTTGAAGGTGCTGAAGAGAGTAAGGCAAGCTACCAGACAGCGCTTAAAAAATCAGGATATAACGCGATTACTACTGAGATAATAGAGGCGCCAACCTTCTATTATGCTGAGGAGTATCATCAGCAATATCTTGCAAAGAATCCGGGAGGGTACTGTGGGTTAGGAGGGGTAGGCGTAGTGCTGCATCTTTAATGATGCAGTAGCACAATGAGGGCAAGAGCAGCTATATATGCTTTTACTATGCTCTCTTAAGCCTGGGGATATCAGGCTAAGCTGTGTTGCCTTCTAGAGAAAGCCAAAAGCCCAACTAATGCGGAGCCAAACAGCCAAACGGCAGCAGGGATAGGCACTGCACTAACAACGGTGTTAATGCGCAGATTAGGATGAAGGGTATTGGAAAAATTTTCAGCTCCAAAGCCTTCCACTCCGTTAATCAGGGTAACCAAATCACCTCCCCCAATGGAGGCAGGTAATACAGAATCACGATAAAAGGCAGCTGCACCCCAGGCATCTGTACTTATATTGGTGGGGCGCCAGTTCAATACATAGTAGTCGCCCGCATTAAAGCTATAGTTGATGCTGATATCATTCCAACCGATACCTGTGCCGCCCACTACAGCGGTGCTGCTAGTCAATATAGAATTGGCTTGATTGCCATCGGTGCTGCTGAAGATGACGACGTCAAAGGACTCCTGGGTAAGGCTGCCGTAGATGCCCACTGAGTCGACGGTAAAAGATGCATCAGCCTGGAAACCGATTCCTCTGCCAGAGCCAACTGCACCAAAGTACCCTGCATAAGCACCAGAGTTCAGCTCAACATAGGCTGCATGAGTCGGCAATGCAGTAAAAACAAACAACAGAGCACCCATTAAAATCCAAATTTTTTTCATCGCAACCCGCGCCTACCGCAGTTATTCTTGACCATACGCATAGCTATCTTCGAGCAAAGATACCACTTTATTTGCATGGTTACCAAGCAAAAACAAGGCCTTTCCCTGGTTTAAGGAACGGTTATCCTGGGTAATGCAGCTGGGTGTGTATGCTGGCTATAATCAAAAACCCCGTGCAAGGAGCAGACTCCAACACGCTCAATATAAAACTATGAGTCGATAGTCCTGGCAGGCAATGGGGCCTAAGTTGAGCTTTAGGCCCGAAACATCTGGGCGAAATTACAGGGATGTGTGCGGTGGTCCAGCTGACTTTTGAGGATCTTATCCCAAGCTGTTTTACAGGCCCCACTTGAACCTGGCACGCAGAAAATGAGTGTCTGATTGGTCAGTCCGGCAATGGCCCGTGACTGGATGGCTGAAGGGCCGATCTCTTCCAATGAGATAGCACGAAATAGCTCGCCAAACCCTTCTATCGATTTTTCCAACAGGGGAGCTATCGCCTCAGGGGTGCTGTCGCGCCCGGTGATGCCTGTGCCGCCCGTGCTGATTACGGCATGCACATCAGGGTCTGCAATCCAGCGGGAGAAGGTGGCGCGCATCTCATAGATATCATCTTTTACAATGGCCTTTTCAACCACAGTGTGGCCTGCCTCTTCTGCGCGCTCTTTGAGGATGAGACCTGATTTGTCGGTCTCTTCCGTTCGGGTATCAGAGATAGTCAGCACAGCAATATTCAGCGGCACAAACCCTGATTCATTGAAATGTCCACTCATGATTTTATCCTAGGAAAGTGCAGCCATAAGCGGACTCATAGCGTGCCTTGAACTCATCTAGTTTGAACGTATGGTTCTGAGTGCCTGCCTGTTCAATCTTGATGGCTCCCATCAACCCGGCGATACGGCCTGTGATATCCCAGTTCAGATCATTCATCAAGCCATAGAGCAGCCCAGCACGGTAAGCGTCGCCGCAGCCGGTTGGGTCTTCCACTGAACTGACTGGGGCAGGAGGAATATCATAGGTTTTGTCTTTGGTGTAGATAGTGGAGCCTTTGCCACCACGGGTCACAATAACTGCCTGCACCAACTGAGCCAGTTCTTCGGCACTCTTGCCGGTACGATCCTGCATCAGTTGCCACTCGTAGTCATTGAAAGCCAACCAGTCGGCCTGTTCGGCAAAGCGCATCAGATCATCGCCATTAAACATTGGCATGCCCTGGCCGGGATCGAAGATAAAAGGTATGCCCGCTTCAACAAACTGCTCGGCATGCTCAATCATGCCTTGGCGTCCGTCAGGAGAGACCAGCCCGATGGTAGTCTCGGGCGCATCGGAGACCTTGTTCTCATGAGCATAATTCATGGCGCCCGGATGAAAGGCTGTAATCTGGTTATCATCCTGATCCGTTGTGATATAGGCCTGCGCAGTGTAGCTATTTTCAATCACTCGCAGATGATCCAGGCTCATGCCCTGCTGGCTCATCCAGTCTGCATAGGGTGAAAAATCAGTGCCGACCGTACCCATTGCTTTACCTTCACCGCCCAGCAATTGCAGGTTATAGGCAATATTACCGGCACAGCCACCAAATTCACGCCGCAGATCCGGTACCAGAAAGGAGACATTCAGGATATGCACCTGCTCAGGCAGGATGTGATTTTTGAACTTGTCATGGAACACCATGATGGTATCAAACGCGAAGGAGCCGCAGATCAGTGCTGACATTATATTTTCCTAGATTTAAGTTATATGTTTTGTGGTTAGTCGTTATCTGACTTCCAAGCCAGATCCAACTCACGTGCTGCCCGCACATCATCCAGTCTTTTGACTGGCAGATTGTAGGGTGCGCCTTTTACCTGTTCTGGGTTCTCCTCTGCCTCTTGCTTGATGCTGCAGAGAGCTTCGATAAAACCATCCAGCTCTTCACGGCTTTCAGTCTCTGTTGGTTCAATCAGCAGGCATTCCGGTACCAGTAACGGAAAGTATGTGGTCGGTGCATGGAAACCATAATCCAGCAGCCGCTTGGCAAAATCCATGGTATTCACACCAAGCTGCTTGGCCTGCTTGTGCAGGGTCAGGATAAACTCATGAGTAGCACGGCGCTCAGGATAGGCGGCATCAAACCCTGCATCTGTAAGGCGCTTCAACATGTAGTTGGCATTCAGGGTCGAGTATTCGGCCACCCGTTCCATACCCTCGCCGCCCAGCATGCGGGCATAGATGTAGGCGCGCAGCAGCACTCCCGCATTACCGGCAAAGGTTGATAGGCGACCAATACTTTCAGGACAGTCTGCCTCTGTTAGCCAGCAGTACTGCTCTCCATCATGTGCCACCATGGGTACTGGCAGATAAGGTTGCAGGCGCTTGCTTACACCGACAGGGCCTGCACCCGGTCCACCACCGCCGTGTGGGGTGGAGAAGGTTTTATGCAGATTGACATGGATAACATCAAAACCCATATCGCCCGGCCGTACCTTGCCAAGAATGGCATTGAGGTTAGCGCCATCGTAATAGAGCAGGCCCCCCGCCTCATGCACCAGACTGGCGATCTCTTCGATCTTGCGATCAAACACACCCAGGGTAGAGGGGTTGGTCAGCATGATGCCTGCGGTCTGTGGGCCGACCACCTTACGTAGCTCATCGACATCCACATCACCATCCGGCCCGCTGGGGATCTCACGTACCTTATAGCCGCACATCACTGCTGAAGCCGGGTTGGTGCCGTGGGCCGCATCGGGCACCAGAATCTCGGTACGCGCCGTATCGCCTTTGGCGTTGTGGTAAGCGCGAATCATCGCCACCCCGGCAAATTCACCCTGAGCACCTGCTGCAGGGCTGAGTGAGACCGCCTGCATGCCGGTGACCTCCTTCAGCATCTCTTGTAACTCGTACATGCAAGCCATAAAGCCCTGACTATGATCGGCTGGGGCCTCCGGGTGACGCGCCAAAAACTTGGGCAGCATGGCCAGAGAGTTGCACCCCCTGGGGTTGTATTTCATGGTGCATGAGCCCAGTGGGTAGAACTGGGTATCGATAGAGAAGTTCAGCTGTGACAGGCGCGTATAGTGGCGCACCGCCTGCATCTCTGAGACCTCTGGCAGATCGGCCCGCTGTTTGCGGCGGAAAGCTTCTGGGATGTCGGAGAGATCGCCTTTCTCTATCGGAGCCTGGGCAGCTGCACGTCGACCGGTGCGGGATTGCTGGTAAATCAACATGTCAAAATCATCTTTAGTTTTTGCTGGAAATCGTCCATCTCTGCCTCTACCCGCTTTTCAGTAGCACAGACCAGAATGGCATCGCCCAATTCTGGGTAGTCACGACTCAGATCCAGCCCACCCAAAACATCCATCGCAGAGAGTTGATCCAACACTCCATCCGCAGAGATAGGGAGGCGCAGCACCTGCTCATGAAAAACCGGGCGATTGAAGAGCGGCTCAACACCCTCAATCGAAGTCAGTTTTTGCGTCAGCTTTTGGGTATTGGCATGGCAGGCCGCTGCAACCCGTTCCAGGCCATCACTGCCCAGCAATGCCATATGAATGGTTGCTGCTGTGGCCATCAACCCCTGATTGGTGCAGATATTGGAAGTCGCCTTGGAGCGGCGAATATGCTGCTCGCGTGCCTGCAATGTCAAGGTGTAGCCCACTTTGCCTTCAAGGTCGCGCGTACAACCCGCAATGCGCCCCGGCATCTGCCGAACCAGCAGTTGCTTACAGCACATGAAACCAAAATATGGCCCACCGGATGAGAGTGGTGCCCCCAGTGGCTGCCCCTCGCCGCAGCAGATATCCGCGCCTTGCTCACCCCACTCTCCAGGTGGGTTGAGCACAGCTAATGCCACCGGATTGACCACGGCAATAGCCAGCGCCTTGTTGGCATGCGCCCAATTGGTGAGTGCATCCACCTCTTCCAATACACCAAAGTAGTTGGGCTGAGGGATGACCAGTGCTGCGATATCCTGCCCATCAAATGCGGTCAGAGTTGCAGGATCTGTATGCCCGCCTGTCGGATCAAATGGCAGTTCCACCAGTTCGATACCCTGGCTCTCAACCATAGCCTGTACCACACGGCGATAGGCTGGATGCAGACTGCGTGGCATCAATATCCTGCGTGATTTGGATTTTCGATTGGCTCGCACTGCCATCAGTACTGCTTCAGCCAGTGCGGTGGCACCATCATAGAGCGATGCATTAGAGACATCCATGCCGGTCAATGCGACCATCATGGATTGGAACTCATACAGCACCTGCAAGGTGCCTTGGCTGGCTTCAGCCTGATAAGGG